>JGI20225J20221_1003498_pt1 | contig 31069 bp, 37 predicted proteins | sample BioMet4_FD_20221 | JGI IMG/M metagenome (IMG submission 20221)
TCAGCTGTGGCTACTTCACGACCTTCCGTTATGATCCGCGCTTAGTCGCGGAAGGCAAGCCGGGCTTACAGCTCGATTGCCCGGAACCCGACTTCACGAAGATTAAGGACTTCGTGATGCACGAGACCCGCTTCTCGCAGTTACCGATCGTCAATCCGGAGCACGCTGAGGAACTTCTCACGAAGTGCCAGAAGTACGCCGAGGATCGCTGGGCTGCCATCAAGAAGTTCGGCTTATAATCCTTAACGAAAAAAGACGGCCGGAGGCGCAAGCTTCCGACCGTTTTCTTATGGAATCATTCAACGGGGGATATCCCCGCCGAAGATCGAATGAAGCCCTTCATAATGGGTCCACATTCGGTAAATAATCACTTCTTGTTGTTCTTCTCGGACTTCATAAACAAGCCGATGCTCTTGGTTAATTCGTCTCGAATAAATCTTATGGGGAGCAAATCCTTGTAGTTTTTCAAAAGACGGGGGTTTCCGATAAGGATCGATTTTCGAGGAGAGCGATTAAATTATCGACCTTGTCTTTCAAAACCGGATGGCGGCAAATTTCCTCATAATCTTTGAGGGCTTTTTTGGTGAGGAGGACTTTCATCGTTTGACTTTATCCCACGCCACCATTTCGCTCTCCGGGGTGGCGATACCCTTTTCAATGTCTTCATAGACGCCAGGAATCCCCGCCAGATAAAGCGACTCCATTAAACTGTTGTAGTCTTCTTCCGAAAGCAAAATAGCGTTGCCTTCTTTGGTGGTAACAACGGTTCGATTGTTGTATTTGATGCAATTTTCGACAATTTTATAGAGCTCTTTTCGGGCACTTGTGATCGTAGTCGTTTCCATAATTTTCCTCCAAAACTATAATAGCGTACGTAAAAGCGTATGTCGATGTTTTCTTGTTCGCGATCTTTAAACGGAGAAGATTTCAAAGTTTAGAGAAACCTCTTATTCCCCATTCGTCTTCCCCCTCTTTGTGGATATCTTTTTTTGCTCCAGTGAATGACTAGCCTTAAAGCCAAAGAGGTAAAACACCATGAAAGATTTTGAAATTGACCGAGGGAAGAGCCGCCATGTCCTAGGGATCTTGACCCTGATTGTGGGCTATATCAGCCTCGTCGTAGGCGTTATTGGCTTCGTTGTTGGTTTTATCATGGTCTGCATTCCGGGGAAGGCCGCAGTGGGCGGAATCACACTCGGCAGCAGCGTTGGCTGCCTCATCGAAGGCTATTTTGCTTTGGGCGTGGGCGATCTCTTCAAATTTTACGATGGCGACATCGAAGGTCTTCAAAAACAAATTTCCGATTTGAAAAAACGGCTATCCGCAACCGAAGGGGAACAATTTCTTCTTCAAAACAAGGCCAATAACCAAGAAAAAGAAGCCAAAGCGCAGAAACTAGATCAGGATATTCAAACTTCGGCCCAGCAATTAGTCGATCGTTACGCTAAGGCGGATTATCCTTCGGACGAGGAGCGGTTGANNGCGATGCTNNAAGAAGCCAATAAAGGGACGATTGCCAAAGCCGTTTTCCTTAAGGCGGTGGACCTCATGGGCTACACCTTGGACCAAGCGAGCATCGACGCGATTCCCGATGACGAATGAGGTGAGTTCATCTCTTTCTTGGTNTGGAGTCCCCTTAAAGTGGTTTAATCTTGCTATGANCTCTTATCTCCAAGACGGNGTGAGNCTTGAACTCGCGAAGGATGGGAACACCCTAACGAAAAGCGGGCCTGGCGTGAAACCCTTATTGGAACTCATTGCCAGCGGACTTGATTATTCGGGTGCTTCGTTAAAAGACCGCGTTACGGGAAGGGCAGCGGCCCTCCTTTATCTTTATTTAGGGATCCGCTTGGTGGAGACGGATTTGATTTCCTCTTCCGCTTTGTCCTTATTAAAAGAAAAAGGCATCGAGGTGTCTTATCACCAAGAAATCCCGGCGATCCTTAACCATGCCCGGGATGATTTCTGTCCGCTAGAGAAAGCCACCCAAGGCATCACCTCGCCCATAGAGGGGTTAAAAATCATTCGGGAAACGCTTGCGAAAATGGCTCGGAAGTAACATCCGTCCCTCTTTTTAAACGAAAGTGAAGAGAAGCGGTGGCAAATCGCTTCTTTTTTGCGTTAAGGGGTTTATCATAAAAGCGAGGTAAAACATATGATTGCTGAATTGGTGCAAGAGCAAAGAGACTATTTCCTATCCGGAAAAACCTGGAGCCTGGAAGGACGCAAGGCGGCCTTAGAGAGACTCTATCAACTTCTATTAAAGTACCGCAAACGCTTCGACGAGGCTTTTATCGCCGACTACAACAAATGCGAATTCGACGTTCTCTCGACCGAGTACTATCTCGTCCTCGAAGAATGCGAATACCATATCAAACACCTTAAAAAAGAAGTCAAAGCCAAACGGGTCAAGACCTCGATCGTGAATTTCCCCTCCCATGGCTATTTGCTCCAAGAACCCTATGGCGTTTGCCTCATTATCGCCCCATGGAATTATCCTTTCCAGCTCGCCATGGAGCCGTTAATGGGCTGCATAGCCGCGGGCAATACCGCGCTCATTAAGCCCGCCTCGGCCGCCGCAAACGTCAGCAAAGTGATGGCTGACATGATTGAGGAATTCGGCAATCCGGGCCTCATCAAAGTGATTTTGGGTTCCCATCAGGAAAATGCCGATCTCTTGGATCAGCGTTATGACTACATCTTCTTCACTGGCGGGGCATCGACGGGGCGAGAAATTCTCGCCAAAGCCGCTCCGAATCTCACGCCTTGTTCGTTGGAACTCGGTGGCAAATCGCCTTGCATCATCGATGAAGACGCGGACGTCGATCTCGCGGCTCGGCGCACCGTTTGGGGCAAGTTCCTCAATGCCGGACAAACCTGCGTTGCTCCGGATTATTTCTATGTCCATGAGAAAGTCCATGATGCTTATGTTGCTGCGGTCAAAAAATATATCCGTCAGTTCTTCTATGATGACAAGGGCAATCTCACGTCGAACTTCCCGCATTTGATTTCCGATAAGCATGTTACCAAAGTCACCGCCTTCCTCGATCCGAAGAAAATCGTGGCTGGAGGAAAACTGAACGGCCGCCTTCTCGAGCCGACCGTGATGGATGGCGTGACGTGGGAGGATAAGGTGATGTCCGATGAGATCTTCGGACCGATCATGCCCATTCTCACCTTCAATTCCATCGGGGATTTGCTGGGGTTAATTAACCGGAAAGAGAAACCTTTGGCCTTCTATTACTTCTCGAAGAACAAAAAGAAAGCGATGCACGTCTTAGCCGTTTCGCCTTTTGGCGGAGGCTGCTGGAACGAAACGATCATGCATCTCACCAATGACAATTTGCCTTTCGGCGGGGTGGGGCGCAGTGGCATGGGCGCTTACCATGGCTTGGCCTCGTTTAAGACTTTCTCCCATCAAAAGAGCGTGCTCGTGAAAGGGAAAGCCGAAATCAAGATGAAGTATCCGCCGTATAATGAGAAGAACCTGAAGTTATTGAAACTTCTCGCCAAAATAAAGGACTAATCCTTATGAACGTTCAAGAAGACCGCTACACGAAGATGGCTTACGTCGCTTGCGGGAATTCGGGACTGAAGCTCCCGCGTTTATCGCTTGGCTTATGGCACAACTTTGGCGACACGAGCGATTACGAGAACATGAAAGCGATGGTGGAGACCGCTTTTAATGCCGGCATCACCCATTTCGATTTAGCCAACAACTATGGGCCTTCCGAAGGTGCCGCAGAGCGGAACTTTGGCAAGATCTTGCACGAGGAACTCGCGGGATACCGCGATGAACTTGTTATCTCGACGAAGGCCGGCTATACGATGTGGCCCGGTCCTTATGGCGATTGGGGCAGCCGCAAATACCTCTTAGCGTCCTTGGATCAATCCTTGCAGCGCTTAGGCTTACCTTATGTCGATATTTTTTACCACCATCGGATGGATCCCGCAACGCCCTTAGAAGAAACGATGGGCGCTTTGGCCACAGCCGTCGAAAGCGGTAAAGCCCTCTATGTTGGTTTATCCAATTACGATGGCGAGACCTTAAAGAAAGCGACGGCGATTCTTGAGAGCCGTCATGTCCCCTTCATCATCAATCAAAACCGTTTTTCGATCTTTGACCGCAAAGTGGAACAAAACGGCCTCCTCAAGGCGACGGGTGAACTCCATAAGGGGCTCATTTGTTTCTCCCCGTTGGCCCAAGGCTTATTGACCGATCGTTATCTTAACGGCGTGCCCGCAGACTCCCGGATCAAGACGGATGGCCGTTTCCTCAAGGAAACCGCTTTGACGTCAGAACGGCTTCAACAAATCCAAGAGCTGAACGCCATTGCCCTCAAACGGGGACAAACTCTGGCGGAGATGGCCTTAGCCTGGGATTTGGCCCATCCGGAAGTGACTTCGGTTCTCATCGGCGCTTCGAAGCCCTCCCAGATCCTTGATAATGTCAAAGCCTTACAAAACACTAGCTTTAGTGCGGAAGAACTCAAACAAATCGATGATATTGCGTTAAGATAGGTTTCTATTTTTGAGCATCTTGGTTGCGGAAATTCGCCTTACTCCCTAAGTTAATGGCGAAAGGAGACATTCCTATGAATAAAGCAGAATATCTCATCATCGGTTTCGGCAAAGGCGGAAAAACCTTGGCCGCGGCTCTCGGAAAAACGTCTTCCGTCATTCTTTTCGAACAAGACCCCAAAATGTATGGAGGCACTTGCATTAACGTCGCCTGCATTCCGACCAAAGCCTTGGTCGAACAAGCTCTTTTGAGCGCCAAACTCGGCGGCTCCTACGCCGAACGGAACGCCCGTTACGCCTCCGCAATCGAAAAGAAGGGGGTTTTGACGGGGAAATTGCGCGATAAGAATTATCATAAGCTTGCCGATAACCCCAATATTCAAGTCATCGATGGCAAAGCCAGTTTCGTCGATGCTCGTCACGTCGAGGCGAATGGCATCGTCTATGAAGGAAACAAAATCATCATCAACACGGGGGCCCGGCCTTTTGTTCCGCCTCTTCCCGGCGTGAACCTTCCGAATATTTACGTGAGTGAGACCTTGCTCGATCGCCCGAGTCTCCCGAAGCATCTTTTGATTGTTGGCGGAGGCTACATCGGGCTCGAATTCGCTTCGATGTATCTCAACTTCGGCAGCGAAGTGACGATGCTGCAGGTTGAGCCGACCTTCCTAGCCCGTGAAGATGAAGAAGTCGCTAAAGCCATTGAAGACGATTTTGCCAAGCGGGGTCTCAAGCTCTATAAGAGCGTCACCACGGAAGGCTTCGAAGAAAAGAAAGGCGTTGTGACCACCAAAGCCTTGATCGAGGGGAAAGAAACCCTTTTTACAAGCGATGCGGTCCTGATTGCTACTGGCCGGCGTCCGAATATCGAAGGCTTAGCCTTAGAAAAAGCGGGGGTCGCTTTAACCGAACGTGGTGCAGTCAAAGTCAATGAGCATAACCAAACTTCGGTNCCGAATATNTANGCGGTGGGCGATGTGGTGGGNGGNCTNCANTTCACNTANATCTCGCTNGATGATTCNCGNATNGTCTTNGCCGCNNTNAATGGNGGNNGNCGNACCTCNNTNAACCGGGGCGCCGTTCCTTATAGCGTTTTCATCGATCCGCCGTTTTCACGGATTGGCCTTTCGGAGAAAGATGCCCGGGCTAAAGGCGAGGTGCTGGTGGGCAAAATCCCTGCAAACTCCATTCCGAAGGCGCATATCCTTGGCCAAAACAATGGCTTATTGAAGGTCTTGGTCGACCCGAAAAGCCATGAGATTCTTGGCGCCCATCTTTATTGCGCTGAAAGCCACGAGATGATTAACCTCATCAAATTGGCGATGGATCACCATATTCCCTATGAGGATCTCCGTGATGAAATCTATACCCATCCGACGATGAGCGAAGCCTTTAATGACCTCTTTGCCAGCGTGAAGTAATCCTTCTTTTTCATCAGCAAGACGGTGAGAGGNCTCACCGNCTTTTTTTCATTTTTGTTTTTCAACTACGGCAACTCGTATTATCATTTCGGGAAGTAGGGAGGCTTCGCCATGGAAGAAATGCTCTCCGATCGGATTAAGCGCACGATGAAGGAACGGGGGATGAGTCAAAAGGAATTTGCCGATAAGTGTCATTTGACCGAGGCTGCGATTTCTAAATACCTCTCTGGTTATCGGACGCCGCACCTCGAAATCCTGGTGATTCTCGCTCAGAATCTCAATGTGACCACCGATTATCTCTTAGGGGTTGAAAACAAAAGCAAAGAAGAGAGTTATCAATTGGTCTACGAGATGATCGCCCGCAATAAGGGAAAAATGAGTTCTGAGGAAAAGATGAAACTCATCGCTCTCCTTACTATGTAAGGAGCATCCCTCTTTATTTTCGCCGGGATTGTGCTTTAATATATCTCGCTTTCGGAAGCGGGCCTACTGGCCCTTGACCTTCCCTAAGCATTTGAGGAGGCAGCACTTCGGCGTGATGGTCCACGCTAGAGGACAGGCCCCCTTTTCATTTAGAAAAGATTACAATAGGGTTATGAGCAAAGAAAAAATCCTTGGAAAACTCAACCCCCTTTATTTCGAAGGCATCGCCCATCGGGGGCTTTGGAACGCTTCCTTGACGGAGAATGGGCTCAAGGCTTTTCAAAACGCGATCGACCATCACACCGCTTTCGAATACGATATCCATTTAACTAAAGATGGCCAGCTCGTGGTTTGCCATGATGACAATCTGATTCGCACGACGGGCAAAGAAGGCATCATCGAGGAATTGACGCTCCAACAAATCAAAGACGGCTATCGTCTCCTTGATGGTGAAGAAGTGCCGAGTTTTAAAGAGCTCCTTTCCTTAAATCACGAACAAGTGCCGATGGTTTGCGAGCTGAAAGTGCACNAGGCCAACTATGCCCCTTTAGCCAAGGCGGCGATGCNGNCGTTTAGGAAAGTTGAAAATCGGGCGAATCTTTGGGTCATTTCTTTTGATCCGCGGGCTTTGCTTCGGATCCATGGCTATCAAAGAGGTCTGCTGGTTTGCAAAGAACATCTTTGGACATTAAAGCTCCGCCACCTTTTCGAATCCCTCGATATGGAAGACGTTTTAGTGAGTCGGCCCGAAGTCGTTTCCTTCCGCAAGCATCATCCGGTCAACACATGGACTATCGAAAGTGCACAACAGGCGGAAAAGGCCCTTCCCTTCGTTGACACGCTGACTTTTCAAAAGCTGGACGAGCAAGTGATAAAAACTTTGTTTAATAAAGAGACTGCAAAGCGCTAAAATAATATCGTTTTGGGAGAAAAGAGAAGTCGCATGGACGATTTTCTTCAGTCGGTTCCGAAGACGATTTCAGTCGATAAAGACCATCAACACGTCACCTACGTGCTTTTTGAAGATCAAAATGGTCCAGCTCTTTTGAAGCTTTTTTCCACTTTTGGTTTTACCTGTTTGGGCAAAGCGGATCTTCCGCATAAAAAAGCCAATTATTTTGCCCAACTTATTCCGACGCCTGATCGCGATGAGCATTTCCTTTGCATGACCAAAATGGAAGGCAACGTCAGCGCTTTCTTGGGCCCGGGCGAATCGGTTTTAGCCTTCTGCTTGCCCCGGTCGCTTTATCAGGAGCGGCAACCTTTATTCGAGCATTACGTCGATCTCTCGACCGCTTTCTTTACCGCTGATAACCGCCAAGCCCATTCTCTGGTCGACCAAGCCGATGCTTTAATCGCTAAATTTTGTTAGGAGGTCGTCATGGAAAAACGAATCGTCACGCCGATTACATCAAAAATCAATGATGCGGTGGATTCGTTTAAGTACAATCGCGGCCGCTATCTTTGCATCGTCATCGCCATCCTTTTCCTCGGCGGCGGGGTGGGTATTCTTTTCTTAGGTAGTTTTTATATTGCCATCGGCGTCATTTTGGCTTTGGTCGGCTTCTTCTTCCTTTGGGCTTTCACCCTCGGGTGGAAAAGCGTTTTGACTTCAATCAGCGCCCGTAACCGCGCCGCGAATCCCGTAAAGGAAGGCTCGAGTTTAGTGTACGTCTTCCGTGAGGATCAGGTTGACATCGCCCTCGAGGTGCCTGGTAAGGGCAAGCAAGAAGAAAGCCATCCTTATTCGTATTTCAGCGCTGTTGACGTGACAAGCGATTATCTTTTTCTGGTCTATGGCGATCCGAAAAAGGATCCGGCTCTTCCCGTCGTTTTTGATGAGGATTTGCTGGGATTTTTAAAAACGAAGATCACTCATGTGAAAGATTATCGCCACGCTTAGGGCGTGCTTTGGGGCTAAGCCAGCCCGCTAAAAGCAGAAGTTGGTAGAGATGGCTTGCTGCCGGTTGGGAAGTGCCATTCATCCATTTGTAGATGGACTTTTCCGAGGCGCCGATTTTCGCGCCTAAAACGGCATAGTCTTCAATGCCGGTCGCTGCAATCAGTTGGCGGAGGAGACTGCGGTCTAGCATAAAAAAGTCCCTCCTTCTTCTTCGGAGTGGCTTCGCAAAGTTTTGAATCGATGTCTTTTTAGGGCGAAAGTATTATAGCGGAGATTTTCCTTTCGGGTAGGGGGTAAATCGCGAGTTCGAGAAAACACGCGTCAGCACGGAACTTTCATGAGTATTAATTTGGAATCCATTTAATTCTTCCAATAAAAACTTTAACCTCATTGTTAATAAGGTGAAAAGAGGGGATTTTATGAGAAATTCCAAATTCATCGCTTCCATTCCGTTAATGCTGTGCGCTATTTTCTTAGCGTCCTGCGCGGGTGGAACGACTTCCAGCACGGCGGCTTCTTCGAAGACTGCGGCTTCCAGTACGGCGACCACATCCAGTACGACCGCGACAACTTCGAGCACGGCTACGACAACTTCGAGCACGGCCACCACGAGCACGACGACATCCGTTGGCGATGGCACAATCTCGGGCACGTATACGGAGAGCGGATCGCAATCCGTAACCTATACTTCGACGAATTCCGGCGCGGGAACCGCGACCGAAACCTTGGCGGGCCGTTATGTCATTACCGGCGATTGCACCGTCACGGGCGGCACATGGTCTTCTACGACGGGAAACCAAGCGGTCTTCCTGGTTGTGGGCAGTGGCAACTTGACGATAAAGAACGCGACGATCGTCAAATCAGGCACGCCTTCGAGCGTGGGTGATGATCAAAACTTCTATGGTTTGAATTCCGCAGTGGTTGCCGCCGGCAGTTCGGCGAAGATCACGATGAGCGGTTGCACGGTGACGCCTTCTAGCGCGGGNGATGATCAAAACTTCTATGGTTTGAATTCCGCAGTGGTTGCCGCCGGCAGTTCGGCGAAGATCACGATGAGCGGTTGCACGGTGACGCCTTCTAGCGCGGGCTCCAATGCGATTTTCTCGGGCGCTGGGGCTAGCATTACGGTCTCTGATACCACGATCACGAATACCGGAAGCGGCAATTCGCGCGGTCTTCATGCGACCTATGGTGGCACAATCACCGCTTCAGGAATGAGCATCACGACTTCGGGAACCAATAGCGCGGCGGTGGCGACCGATCGTGGCGGCGGAACCGTCACGGTGACAGGCACGGCCTCTTCGCCTTGCACTTTAACCACCAACGGGGCTGATTCGCCTTGTTTATATTCAACGGGCACAATCACCGCGACCTATTGCACCGGTTCGGCGGCCTCTTCGCAAGCGATGGTCATCGAAGGCAGCAACGTCATTAAAGTCGAGAATTGCACCTTGAGCGGCAAGAACCGGAGTTCCGGCGCTGCGGTGGACTGGGGCGCTGTTATGCTCTATCAGTCGATGAGCAATGATTCCGTTGGCGGCGAGCCGACTTTGGAAGTCATTTCTTCGACGATCACGAATCTTGACAGTGCAGCTCCGATGTTTTATGTCACGAACGCCAAAGCCACGATTTATCTCCAAGATTCTACGTTCGACAATGATGGGGGCAACGGCCAATTCCTTTCGACCTTGACCACGCGTTGGACTTCGACCGATGAGACGGTGATCTTCTATTTGGCGAACGAGACTTTGGGCGCCCAAAGCGTCAACCTCGCCAATGCTTCGACCTCGGTTCTTTCGACGAACCTCTATTCGTCTTCCGTCACTTGGACGAATACGGGCAGCGGAACGCTCAACGCTTCAACGAGTTTGAGCGCCGCTCCGACTCTCCCTTATTGAACCTCCTTTAAAGGTTGTCGAAAAAGGCTCGCCTTCTTGATGAGAAGACGAGCTTTTTAATGATTTAAGATAAGTTTTGCAGAGATAATGACGCGGAATTAAGAATGCTTTTTCAGCGGCGCTCCGCATTTCTTGCAGAAGTCCGCATCTTCATCATTGAGCGTGCTGCAGTTGGGGCAGCGGACTTTGACGACGGGCTTTGTTAAGGAATCGATCCCTTCACTGGAGCCGAGGCTATTCCCGAAGTCGGCATGGCCAAGGCCTTTTTTGGCCAGATTACCAAATATGCCAGCTAAGATAAAAGTGACGAAGCAACCGCCGAAGCAGATAAAAAACCATGGCACTGGGGTGCCATCATCGTTCGCGACGTGGCCGGTAAAACTCAAAATGAAAATCGTGGCAAAGCAGCCTAAACCCAAAACCAGGAAAATGGTAGATAGAATTTTATAAACTTTCATCGGCGGCCTCCTTCGGCGTAGACATTATAAAGAATGTTTGCCATTTTAAAAGACATTTCCCCTGCCGAGCATCGAGAAATGAAAAGGAGTTTCACTTCACTTCAGACGTGTTTGCGTTTGGAACGGAAGTAGGAGCGGGAGAAGATTTTCTTTGCGAGACAACGATTTGATTATAGGGAATCTGAATGTTATTGGCTTTAAAGAGCGAATAAATTTCTTCATTGAGGCGCCGGGTCACCGCGAACTTATCATTTTCGTCGACCTTGACGATGAAGCGTAGCAAGATGCCTGAGTCTTGGAATTCTTGAACTCCGAGATAGGAAATCGGCCCTTTTAAGTCCGGGATCTTTTTCGTGATTGCCGGCAAAGCCGCTTCGACGACTTGGCGGACCCGGTTAAGATCCTCATCATAATCGACGGGGAGATCGACAATGGCCACTGAATAATCGTGCGAAAGATTGATGATCGTGCTGATGGCGGAGTTTTTGATGATTTTGCAATTGCCAGCCCCGTCGACCACTCGAGTAGCGGTCAAACCGATTTCTTGGACGTTGCCGCGGAAGCCATCAACGACGATGACATCGCCGACATCGAATTGCGATTCAAAGACGATCGAAAGCCCGCCGATGACATCGGCGATTAAACTCTGAGCGCCTAAGCCGATGATCAAGGCNATGATGCCNGCCGAGGCTAAGATCGTGCTGGTATCGACGCCCCAAATGCCAAGGAAGATGAAAATCAAAGCCAGAGTCGAAAGATATTCGATCGAAGAAGAGACTAGGCGAACGATGGTGATGGCTTTCTTGCTGGCGTGGTTGAAAGAAACCTGCAAGATCCACGTGAGAACTCGGACGCCGGCATAAATGCTGACCCCGAAGAAGATCATTCTTAAGAAGGTGATGGCGACATAGTCGGCATGATCCGTTTTGACCCCGAGGATGATGTCATTAGAGGAATAACCGAAGACGCTCGGGAGGTTACAAACCAAAATGATGAGGGTGATGGAAAGAGCCAAGAAAATCCAGCTGAGGATAAAACCCACTTTCCGGCGGAGTGGGAGTTCGCCCCAGGTGGGAATTCCGTGTTGAGCATGAGCCTTATCGGGGCGGTTAAGGAAAATTTCCGCTAACGCCATCTGGACATGGCTTTTGGTTTTCTCAACGGTTTTCTTGGTCATTTCCTCAAGATCTTTTTTCGAATTGTTATTCATGGCTGTTCTCCTTTTCTTTGGTTAAACGCTTTTGCTATATAAGGTTCGGGTGAAGTAAGTGTTTTTAAACGTGATGGTGAAGCTATAGGTCAGGGAAGGAAGGGCAAAATCTCCGCTAGCGGAGAGCTGATGATAATCGGCAGTCGTGCGGTTGTCTTCGCTGGCTAGAAGATGGACGGTTTGGCTTGAGTTTTGCCCATCGGATTTCAAATTGACGGCCAAATCTCCGTCTTTTTCGAAAACCGCATCGAAAGCGTAGTGAAGATTACTTCCTTGAGCCACAAGCACGACGTTGCTAATCGAAGGGGCGCTCACGAAAGCGTTGGTGACCAAAGTGAGAATCGATCCGCCTAAGGCGATGCCAGCGGCAATTTTGGCTAAACGAGAAATCGCTTGGCTCGGGCTGCGTTTATCATAATCGGGCTTCGATGAAGAAGCGTATTCCCCGTTCCAGTTTTCGCTTGTTGGCGTGGTCCCGGGATTATATTCCGGAAGATCGATGAAGGGCTGGTTGGTGATGTCGCTCATGGGATTATCTTAACCTATTTTCTTCTTGTATCGACGGAGTTTGCATATATTTTACGATAGAGAAAGAAATTGATTTCTTTTCTCGACGAAAAGAGAGGGCAAATCCCCCTTCGTTTCATCAAAGAAGAGCTTTTTGAGCGAAAGCGGTGGCGGGCGGAGAGGAAGCGGTTAGAATAAACTCAATTCAAAAAAGGAAAAAAAGAATATGGCCTGCACAACAATCTTGGTCGGTAAGAAAGCGAGCTACGATGGCTCGACGATGATCGCCCGCAATGACGATTCGCCCTCGGGAAAATTCCATGTGAAGAAAATGGTGGTGGTCGAGGCGAAAGACCAGCCTCGCCATTACCAAAGCGTTCTCTCGCACGTTGAAGTCGAACTTCCGGATAATCCGCTTCGTTATACCGCGATGCCGAACGTCGACAAATCCGAAGGGATTTGGGCGGCTGCAGGTATTAATGAAGAAAACGTGGCGATGACGGCGACGGAAACCATCACGTCGAATCCGCGCGTTTTAGGTGCGGATCCTTATGTGAATTACGTACCGGCGAAAGAGGGGAAAGAAGAAGTCAAAGGCGGGATCGGCGAAGAAGAACTCGTCGTCTTGGTTTTGCCTTACATCCACTCCGCCAAAGAAGGCGCGCTCCGTTTAGGGGCCTTACTAGAGAAATACGGCACCTATGAGCCCAATGGTATTGCTTTCTCAGACAAAGATGAGATTTGGTGGCTCGAATCGATCGGCGGCCATCATTGGATTGCCCGGAGAGTCAAAGATGAAGAATATGTCGTGATGCCGAACCAATTTGGGCTTGACCGCTTCGATTTCGAAGATGCTTATGGCGAGCAAAAAGAGAATCTCTGCTCCCAAGACCTTTTGGATTTCGTCAAAGCGAATCATCTCGATTTGGCGGGTGGCAAGTTCTTTAATCCTCGGGTGGCGTTTGGCTCTCATGACGACTCCGATCATGTTTACAACACTCCCCGCGCTTGGTTCATGGAGCGCTATTTAAATCCCCATACCCATGTTTGGGATGGCCCTGAGGCGGAATACACCCCAGAGGCTGATGATATCCCTTGGTCGCTGGTACCAGAGAAAAAGATCACGATCGAAGATGTGAAGTACGTTCTCTCCTCTCATTTCCAGGGCACGCCATATGATCCCTATAGCAAAGTCGCCTATCCGCAAAAAGGGATCTACCGCCCGATTGGCATTTCCCGCACAGCGTTCATGTCGATTGCCCAGATTCGAGGCGATGTTCAAAAGGAATTCGCGGCGATCGAGTGGGTCTGCTTTGGCTCTAACGCCTTTAACGCCATCGTTCCGCTTTATAGCAACGTGACCAAGATTCCAGAATATTTTGGCAATACAACCCTCGACGTCTCGACCGACAATTTCTATTGGGCCAGCCGCTTGTTGGGTGCCCTCGTCGATCCGCACTTCGGTTTATGCTCCATCTATGTCGAACGCTATCAAAATGCGGTGGCGAATCGAGCTCATGCGATGATTGTCCAGGCCGAAAAAGACAAGGGTTTAGGCGAAAAGAGTGCCGATTTGCGTGAAAAAGCGAATGAAGCATTTGCCCAAATGGCGAAAGAAGAAACCGCCAAGGCTCTCAATGCCATTCTCTATACGGTCTCGTGCCAGATGAAAAACGGTTTTAATCGTTCGGACAACTGATTTTCTCTTGTCTTGCTCATTTCGCCCTTCTTCTCGTTTTCTCGTTTGAAGCCCTGAACGAGGGTGCTACAATATTTTTCGATGCCTAAAGATCCCAAGAAATCCTTAAAAATCTGGGCCGCAGTCTTTGATTGGCTTTGCCTCGCGGTTTCTTTAACTTTGATCGCGATGACCCTTTATTTGGCGCAGCAACTTTCCCCGGCGTCCNCGAGTGGCGTCTCTTCCNGCGGAGCGATTGCTTCGAGCGTTGCCTCTTCGGAGTCCTCAAGTGGCAGTTCGTCNTCAATCCTTGATTCCGCCACTCCGATTGTTTTGCAGCTCCTCGTCTTCCTTTTCTTGGGGATTGCTTCCCTTTTCAAACGCAAGTCCCTTACGGTCTTCATCTTGGTCTTCGCTTTTACAACGACGACCGCTTGCTCCTTCATGAACGACTTCAAAGATCTTTTGGCCTTGCCTTCCGCTTATGCCACGAACTGGGCCCAAGGTCTTTATAATACCGGGCTAACCGTCGGTGATTTGGTATTGGCCGCGGCAACGATTTTCTTCTGTGTTTCCGTGTTACAAGAAGATGGGCGGAAAACCGCCCGGATTACTCTGACGCTGATTTTGTGCTCGATCCCGTTTTATGCGATTTCCTTGACCCTCGTTTGCCTTACCTTAGCGGCGGATCAGGTCATTTTCTCTTATGTCGGATTGATCGCGCTTTTGCAGTTTTCCTTGCAGCCTTTGGTTTCGCTTTGTTATTTCTTCAACGTCGATGGCTATTACTACAGCGGGAGGTTTTTTGCTCATGAAAAACAATAAAACGGAACGCGCCGAAAAAAGAAAAGAAAACGCCGCCCTTGATCAAGCGGTGATGACCTATCGAAACACCGTCGGAAAAAACATGATGCGAGAAGGCGAAAAGGGCGATGACGAGATTTTACTCGATTTGCGGGAAAGTTCTCTTTATCAAGAATGTTCGAACAAAGCTTTGCTCAATCCGGCGATTTATGACTATGCCGAAGAAGTGGTTTCGCTTTTTGACCGGCATTATCGCTTGACGATCCATTGGCTTTTTGCTGAGGATATTTCGCCTGAAGAACGCGAACAGGTCAAGGCGATTTTCCGAACTCATTACGCCAATCAGCATCGCCATTTGAAGCAGAAGTTGCAGAAAGAATTCCTTTTAGCCCTATTTTTCATCTTCATCGGCTTCTTGTTCCTCAGCTTCCATTTGCCGTTTATCCAAGCCAATGGCGATTCGATCTATGGCGAAATTCTCGATATCTTTGGCTGGGTGCTGATTTGGGAGGCGGGTTCCATTCTTTTTGTGAACTCGTTGGATAATCAAGCCGACTTGACTCGCGATCTCTTCTTCTTTCACGCCAAGTTCGATGAAAAGGGACTAAGCCCTGAGATTCCGTCTGAGGTCCCTGGGGACAAGACGAAATAACGCTCGAAAAAATCCTATGGAAATCTTTGATGAAAAAGGCTGGGGTTTTGTGTTATTTATTGTGCGGTAGGAGTGGCTGGGGCAGAACTTACGGCTTTGGAATGAATTTTCCGTTGAAGCTTGGCGAGGAAAAACCCTTCGAAATAAGTGCCTGTTAGGATGATGACAACGGCGAGCGACGTGGCCCACCAATTGGCTGTGGCGTCCATAAAGCCATAGACGTTATTGATGGTTTCATCGCTCGAGATCAAATGGAGCGAAGCCAAAGTCCCGACGATGNCTTTCACGCCAAGTTCGATGAAAAGGGACTAAGCCCTGAGATTCCGTCTGAGGTCCCTGGGGACAAGACGAAATAACGCTCGAAAAAATCCTATGGAAATCCCTGATGCTGCCCATCAGGGATTTTTGTTGATAACATGGGAAATGATCTGAAGATAAAAGGGGGCTCTATTATCTAAGAAAAATAGTAAAAGAAAGTTTTATTTGTAAATTGAAACAAAACGCTAATGGGGAGAAGATATCCGTTCGTGAAGACAATAGTTAACAAAAACTTAACAAACACGAAAAACAATACGAAAATTTACGATTATTTTCGAAATATAAAAAATCCTGTCGCCATCATCGTTTTCTACTTTTTAAACCCACGTTTAGAACATGGTCAGCGATAAAAAACGTCTTTACACAACTTTTAAAACAGCTATGATTGGAAGCGCTTCCGAACCCAAATAATAGGGGGCTTGGAGACATAAAACACATTAGGAGGTGTTTATTGATGCAGAAACGTTCTTTTGCGTGCGTTGCTTTAGCAGCGTTCGCCGCAGCCGCGCTTGTTGGCTGCCAAAAGACTGCGACCTCGGGCAGTAGTGTTACGTCCGGATCCACAGCCACTTCGACTTCGACTGCCGCGACTCTTCCGACCATCCGTTACTTGAACTTCAAGCCGGAAATCGCCGATGCCTATGCTGGCATCGCCGAGGCCTATAAGAAAGAAACCGGAAACACCGTTATCGTTGATACGGCGGCTTCGGGCACTTATGAAGCGACCTTAAAGGCGAAGATGCCGACCAAAGAAGCGCCGGCTCTTTTCCAGATCAATGGTCCGGTTGGCTATGCCAATTGGAAAGAGTATTGCGCCGATTTGACCGACAGCGATTTCTACAAAGCCCTTACCGATAAGACTCTTGCGGTCACTGATGCGGGCAAAGCCTATGGTGTTCCGTACACCGTTGAAGGCTATGGCATCATTTATAACAATGCGATCTTGACCAAGTATTTTGCGTTAGCCAACAAGGCTGTCAGCGATACTTCGATGGCCACGATCAACACTTTTGCTAAGCTCAAGGCTTTGGCGGATGACGTCCAAGCTAAGGCTGCCACTCTTGGCATCGACGGCGCTTTCGCCGGAACTTCGCTTAAAGACGGCGAACAATGGCGTTGGCAGACCCACCTTTTCAACATGCCGATCTATGGTGAATATGGCAAGGTCTCGTCGGTCCAGGACAACTTCACTTTCAAATACGCGGCTCAATACAAGAACGTGTTTGATATGTACGTCAACGATTCGGGCGACAAGAAAGCCACTTTGGCGACCTTAGACGTCAACGCTTCGATGGCGGAATTCGCGATGGGCCAGTGCGCCTTTGTTCAAAACGGCAACTGGGCTGCTTCGCAGATTCTCAAGGTCGAAGGCGAGACCGTCAAGAGCGATGATATTAAGTTCATGCCGATTTATAGCGGACTTGATCACGCTGGCGCTGCCGCTTACGACGAAACCAAGCAGGGCCTTTGCGTTGGCACCGAAAACTTCCTTTCCGTCAACAAGAAACTCACTGCTGATGAGCAGAAGGCGGCGATCGCTTTCGCCAATTGGCTCTATACGGGCAATGGCAAGAGCTATGTCACCAAGAGCGTTACCGATGGTGGCTTAAGCTTCATCGCTCCGTTCAAAGATATGGCTTCTCCGAGCGATCCGCTTTCTAAAGAAGTTATGAACTGGATGAGCAAAGACGGCGTGACCTCGGTCCCATGGGACTTCGCCACGATTCCGTCGGAGAACGTTAAGAATACGCTTGGCGCGGGCTTGCTCGCTTACGTCAACGGCAGTATGACAGATGCTCTCTGGAAGAGCGGCGTTGTCGACGCAACCACGGCAAAGTGGACCAGCGAAGCGGCGTTACTCAAGACTTCATCCGTTGCAGCCTAATTCGTTCGATTAATTCTCGAATGGAGGGTGGTGGAGCAGTCCATCATCCTCCGTTCTTTAAAAGGTGAAAAAAGAGAAATGGCTAAATATTATAAAAAATGGTTTCCATTGTTCGTTCTTCCCCTTTTGATTTGCTTTGCGTTTTTCGTGATATTGCCTTTCGGAATGGGTTTCTTTTTCAGCTTTACGAAATACAAGACAATAGCCGATTGCACCTGGACGGGTTGGACAAACTACGCTTTAGCCTTCAGTGGGGATTCGACCTTCTGGCACGCCTTCGGGATGACCGTTGCCTTCGTCATCGTGACGATGCTCATCATCAATGTCTGCGCGTATTTATTGGCGTTGCTTTTGACCAAAGGCCTTAAAGGCACTTCTTTCTTCCGGGCGATCTTCTTCATGCCCAATTTGATCGGGGGCATTGTCTTGGGCTACATCTGGAATTTGCTACTCAATGGCATCTTGCTTCAGTTCGATCAGAACCTCACCTCGAAAGTCAGCTACGGTTTCTGGGGTTTGGTCTTGCTCACATGCTGGCAGCAAATCGGTTACATGATGGTCATCTACATCGCCGCGATCAATGGGGTTCCCAACGAAGTCCTCGAAAGCGCAAAGATCGATGGAGCCTCACGGTTTAAGACCACGACTCATGTTCTTTTGCCGATGACTTTGCCTGCCATCACCATTTGCAGTTTCATGACCTTGACGAATGGCTTCAAACTCTACGATCAAAACTTAGCCCTCAATGGCCGCACCTCGCCGGACAATATGCTTTTGGCCCTCGATATTTACAGCACGATGTTCAACGCAGGCGATGGCAATATGGGCCCAGGCCAGGCCAAAGCAGTGGTCTTCTTCTTCATGGTCGCTTTGATCTCTTATGCGCAAGTCTCACTCTCGAAGAAAGGTGAAACGGAGGCTTAATTATGGAAACGCAAAATAAACCCACACCTTACGCTCGAGAATTCGAGGTGCAAAAACGTCGGCGGGATGCTCCGTTCTTTGAGAAGCACGCCCACGCGGGAAAGACTATCGTCAAAGTGCTGGATTATGTGATCCTGTGCTTGCTGACTTTAACGACGTTCTATCCGATTCTTTTGGTTATTTTGAACTCGTTCAAAAATCGCTATACCATCAGCAAAAAGCCCTTCGATTGGCTGAATAGTTCGAATTTCGTCGGCTGGAGCAACTACGCCAAAGGCATCAATCAATCGAAGTTTTGGAACGCTTTCGCGAATTCGGTTTATATCACGGTCGTCAGCGTCATTTTGATTCTTTTGCTTTCGGCGATGGCGGCGTGGTATCTCACCCGGGTCAAAACCTGGTGGACCAAAACGCTTTATTATCTCTTCGTTTTCTCGATGATCATCCCTTTCCAGATGGTCATGCTTCCTCTCACTGGCGTGTTTGGCTGGCTGATGCCGAGCGATTTGCCTTCCGATACGGGTTATCTTTATAAGATCTTCATCACGGTTTTGGTTTATATCGGTTATGGCGCCGGATTATCGACCTTCATCTTCTCGGGCTTTATCCAGGGGATCCCGAAAGAAGTCGAAGAAGCGGCCATGATCGATGGCTGTAACACACCCCAGGTTTTCTTCCGGATTGATTTGCCGCTCCTTAAGCCGGTGACCGTGACGGTTGCCGTCCTCAATGTCATGTGGATCTGGAACGACTTCCTCTTACCGTATTTGCTCTTAGGCACCCGAGCGGGTGAAACGACCCTGCCTGTCGCGATTCAAATCGCGAACCAAGGCGGATATGGCGACATCAATATGGGCGCGTTTATGGCGATGATCGTTCTCTCGATCTTGCCGGTGATTATCTTCTACATCATTGGTCAGAAGTACATCATCAAAGGCGTTACCGCCGGCGCGGTAAAAGGCTAACCTTCCGATTGCTCGATTAAACCCCAGTTCTTTGATGAAAAGGCTGGGGTTTTTGTACTGTTTATTGTGCGGTAGGAGCGGCTGGGGCAGAACTTACGGTTTTGGTATGAATTTTCCGTTGAAGTTTGGCGAGGAAAAACCCTTCGAAATAAGTGCCTGTTAGGATGATGACAACGGCGAGCAACGTGGCCCACCAATTGGCTGTGGCGTCCATAAAGCCATAGACGTTATTGATGGTTTCATCGCTCGAGATCAAATGGAGCGAAGCCAAAGTCCCGACGATGATGGCATAGGGGACGACAGTAGCTAAAGCGAAGCAAGCGTTTTGCCAATCGTTATGGACGCTTTCTAAGGGTTCTTCAAAGAACAAGAAAGAGACGACCGCCAAGACTGGGCAAAGGAAATGCGTGAAAAGCATGTTGGGCCAAGAGAACATCATGAAATAGGATGTTTTGTAGAGGATGGCCGTGGCAGGGGCTAAGAAAAAGAGGACGACGAGGAAGGTCGTCGTGACCGCAGCCGTGGCGATCATCTTGAAGAGGCCGATCCCGCGATAGGANCGTTTTGTCTTTAAGGAAATCAAACTGAAGATCACGTAAAGAAGGCAAGAGAATCCTAAAACCAAATTCGAATCTTCGGTGAAGAAGCGNAACATCATCACCCCTTGCCCGCCTTTCCCATTCGCCCCCGGAACGTAACCATAGTAAGCGTTGGTCAAGACGTAGGTTTCCAGCAAGACGATGAGGGAATTGATGATAAGCGAAGGATACAAATGCTTCTTTTGCATAGGGGCATTATAGCCCCTATCCGATGAAAGGCGAGTACCTTTTGGTTAACGGTTTTTCACAACAAATGGCTTTTTGCAGGGATTTTGAAATTTTTGTGAGCGGAATTCTCAAGGAAAGTAAAATTTAAACTTTTTTGGTGAATTTCTTTTCTCATGGTGGGCACAATAGTCTCAGGAAAAAAAGAATTCTTTCTTCTTGTGGGGTACGCCTCCTTCAGGGAGGCGTTTTTATGCGGCGGAGTCTCTAAAGATAAAAGCCAAGTTTGCTGAACGAACTTGGCTTATGGGGAGACTAATGATTTTCCCGAAGGATTACGCTTCGGTATGGCTATCGAAGATGAGGCTGGCGCAGTTTTTGAAGCCGTAAACGAGATAGCCGGTGAAGGTAAACTCGGAAGGATAGCTTTCCTTATTGAGGGCTTTATAGTTGGCGATTGTACAGAAATACTCGTTATAAGTGCATCGGAGAGTAGGATCGCTTGCAGTACCGCCGGAATCATAAGCGACGGTGCAGCTGAAGCGCTCAGAGACCCAATAAGGGGTCGTTTCATCCGTTGCTGTGGCGTATTCCGTAGTGGGGAAGCCGTTCCTCACCGTATTAAGACTAACAGTTGGCGCGTGGGTGATAGCCGTCGATAGATCATAGACGAGAAGTTCGTAACGGGGTTCAAAGAAAGCTTGGGATAAAGTCCCGTTGATCGAAAGGATGGTGCCGACGGCCTGATATGCCGTTTCATAGGTTCCGCCTAAATGGCGATCGGCGACTAAGATTCGCCCAGTTCCATCATCCGCAACGTAGGTGCCATAAGCGTCCGCCATGATACGGGCCTGGATATTGTAATGTTCGGCCCGAATGGGGTTCTTTTTGAGATCTGCAATCGTGGTGTAGGTGAATTCGGCGTCAGTTTTTTAGCTCCGGTCAACGCTAAAGTGGACGTCGTTGTGCCAAAGCCTAAAACATAGAAGGACAATTCATAAGGCGCGTTTTCGAGGTTATAACCATCATCTTGGAACGAAGCGCAGAAATCCATAAAATCCAAGCCTGGCCCCATGGCATCGCAAAGCCCAGTCTCGGTTTTTTCATAGACGCGGAGTTCGCTGCAGGTGATTTCAAAAGTATTAAGGGGAAGGGAGTCCGGGTGGAACTCGGCCGATCATCATCGCCCCCTTGGGCCCATTCGATGTAGGTTGACTGGAGGAGTTCAGCAAGTTGAATTGCAGTGAAGGTTTGCGGCTCTGGAAGCGAATAAGCGGGGGATTCGCCGATGATCATGTTGGCGTCCTCATTCGTTAGCAAATCAAGTTCGACATAGCCATTATCGAGGCTGACTTGGCCTTGGGCTTGGACATAATCGCCTTCTTGCGGGGTGGTGCTGGTGGCATTTTGAATCCGCAAACCGCTGACGCTGCTGGCGCCAGGATTTTTCACATAGACATAACCGGTCGGATCATAAAGGAAATAGCCATCTTTTTGGAATCCATGGGCGATGCCACGGATTGTCGCTGTGGTTCCGGGAACATTGATCAAACTGCCGATCGATGAAGTGGTTACGCTTGAACTCAATGAGGAAGTGGCTTGAGAAGAACTGCTTGAGGACGAGGAACTTGATGAAGCAGCGGATGAAGAAGAGCTTGAGGAAGAACTTGAAGAAGAACTCTTCCCCGTCGAAGCACTGGAAGAGGAAGCCTTTGAGGAACTTGAGTTGGAACTCGAGGCAACGACGCTGGAAGATGAAGCGCTTGAACTCGCCGGAGTCGTCGAGATGCTGGCTTGGCTTTTAACGGCTGGGGAATCCACGCATCCCGAAAGGAGAAACGCTAAGAATATCGATGGAAGAAGGAATGCTTTTTTCATGTTTTTCGCTCCTTAAAGGGAATAAAGAATCCCTTTAGTGAAATCATCTTTTTGAATCGTAACACAGCTTTTTGGTCAATACTCCACCCTTAAGGATGGAGATGCTTTCCTTGAAGGGCGGACTTCAGAATTGGGGGAGTATAGAGAGATGCTTTTTGGGATATCTCCTTTTTCCTTTAAAAATTGGGATTATCATGGAGGCCAGTTTTTTGGTTTCTTGTGAGAAAAATTAGAAAAACTTTGCCTTTCTTTCGACCATCAATTCCTGTTCCTTGATTGGTGAGAAATTCCTTAATTAAAGGGGTTTGGTCAAAAGGAGGGTAACTTGCCATAGTTAAATCCGTTTGGGGACGGCGATGCCTTTTTGCCAAGGTAAATTGCGGTTTCCGCCTTGGTCGGTTTGACTTTATATCCGTTTNCAGAAACAAAAGGGAGGGACTCACCAAATTTTACTTTTCGCCAGACTAAAATGCACATCGCCGTCCCCAAACGGATTTAACTATGGCAAGTACTGTTGGTCAAAAGGAGGAAGGTTTTACGAGGATTTTATTCTACAATAGAGTAAAATCTTTTTATGAATACGCCTCTTGTTATTCGCGAAGAAAAATCCCAAGACTTTCATGCCTCGGAAGTGGTGGTGAGACGGGCGTTTTTCAATCGCCAGAATCCCGGCTGCAATGAACATTATCTTGTTCACGTTCTCCGCGGAAGCCCGGATTATCTTGCCCAATTAAGCCGCCTCGCCGTAAAAGATGGTCGGATTGTCGGAGCGATTTACTTTAGTAAGGCCTTCCTTAAGGCCAGCCAAGGTGTCGTCCCCGTTTTGACGTTTGGCCCCTTGGCGGTCGATCCCGTTTTCCAAGGTCAAGGCATCGCTCGGACGCTTTTTGAAGAAACCCGAGATTTAGCTCGGGAAGCGGGCTACCCCGCCATCATCATTTATGGGGAGCCCGAGTATTACCCGAGGTTGGGCTTTCGCCGAGCTAAAGAATTTGGAATTACCGACCCCCAGGGTGAAGTTTATGATCCCCTTATGGTCTACGAACTGCATCCCGATGCTTTGAAAGGAATCCAAGGGAAGTTCTTTGAATCCCCGGTTTTTGAAAAAGCCAATGATCAAAAAGCCCTCGCGGAGTTTGACAATCTTTTTCCTTCTTGCCCCAAACTCAAGGTGCCTTCGCAATGGCTCCATGAGAATGATCTTGGCCAGGTTCTCGGCGTCGAAGGCCAGCATTATGAGATTGCCTTTTGGGAAATCGCGATCCCTGCTGTTTTAGCGAAGTCTTATTCTTCGCCCGCTCCGAAAGTGGGGGATTACGTCACCTTTCGCTGGAACCACACAGGTTTAAGTCAAATTCAAACGCTAGAAATTCCGGAATAGCCTCTTTATGGACGAAGTTTATTTCTAAAAATCCCCCTCTTTTTGACAAAGAAGGGGATTTTGCAAGGATTTCGAATGGATAGTCTTGCGCAGTCCGAAATTAATGGAGACTGTCGATATAACTGACCAGATCGGCCCGGCCATTCTGATAAAGGAAACTCAAATCGGAGATGGCGAAATCCGGATCCGCGCCTTGATCGATGCTATAGAAGGTGCCGTTTTTGACGTAATCGAGGCGTTTTGCCCCCGAAATGCGGAAGACGGTGCCATCAGCTAAGGAGATCGGAGCGACCACGCAAGCGCCGCCACCGGACTTTTGTCCGATCAGGCTGACTTTGCCTGAATTCTTAAAGAGGCAGGGGAGCAAGTTTCCGCAAGAGAAGCTTGTTCTGGAGGTTAAACAATAAAGCCGCCGGTTGCCTAAGGCATCGGAATCATCGAATTTGTGGTCGAGATTGGCGTCAACCCGGTAGGCGTTCATTCCCTGAGTCCCCGTGATGCTGTCATTGATCGAAATGACGCTTTCGCCAAGGAACCACGCCGAGGCGAGAGCAGCCATATCCGCTTGGCCACCGGTATTGCAGGAAAGGTCCATGACAACGTTCTTCACTTTGTCGCCCGCTGCCGTTATTTGGGCGTGGGCATAAAGCATCTGACCCAAACTATCCGCAGCTTTATCTGTTGGGGCGCTGGTATAATACGCCTCGCCTAACCCGAGCTCAAAAGTGTCGAAAGTGAAAATAGCCGTATCGCCGACAATTTCAAAGAATGGCATATCTTTGTAGGCGGCAGCCCTGGTCGCTTTGCTGCCGGTGTAGCGGTCAAAGAAGTCCTTGTATTCCGCGGAGTAGAAATCGGACGGCTTAATCGTCACGTCTTTTCCGAGATAGGGGGAATTCGACATATATTTGGTGTGGAGATCGCCCAAATAGGAATAGGCCAATTTCGCTAACGCCTTATCGGCAATTTCGGGATCGAGCGAGAGAAGCTCCTCTTTGAGGCCGATATTCGTGGCGAAAGTATCGAGGCTTGTGATTCCTTTCACGTCTTTTAAGCCATAGAACGTGTCGAATTCCGCAATGAATTCCTTATAAGTGAAATCCGCGAGAACCGCGGAGCGTTTTCCTTTTGCCGCCGGGTAATAAAGATCCTCATAGCCCGACGCTTTGATGGAGTCGCTGGCGGCGAAGACCGCTTCCCCGTTGTAAGCGTAATAAATCGGATTCGGAGAAACCAAGAAATCGCTGAATGTTTGTAATGGAAGATAGGCCTTATCGCCATCGCGATACATCGGGACGCCTTTTTCGCCTAAGGCGATGGTGACGTCAGAAAGGCCGGAACGTTCCGAAGAATTCGCGAGATCCCGTTGGATTAAGCTGGCTTCGCCTTTGCTATTGAATCCTGAAAGGCTCATGGGGTCGACGGCAGTCTCAGCATAATCCCTATTGAAGAAATCGCAATAATCGTGATAGGTCAGAGTTTTGCTGTTGAAATCGAAAACGAGAGCAGAATCATTTTCTCGCTTTAACGTGTAGACGCCACTGACGTTGCTGACCGTCAAAGCGAAAGCGGAACTCAGAACCCCTGTGCCCAATAAAGTGATTTGTTTGACGAGTTCATTCATTTCCAAAAAGGGGATGTCATTAACTCCGTTAACGAAACTGAGATCGATGGATTTTTTGTTGGTGGGACTAAAATACAGATCGACGGTTTTCGTATTCACTGAAAGCGACGCGCTTGAAGAGGAAGGGAGACTCGACGAGGAAGCGGTTTTTGAAGATGCAGCGGCGCTCGAAGATGCGCCTCCTCCGCACGATGAGAGGCTGGCGATCGTCAGTAGAGAGATCGCAACAAGAAGATTCTTTTTCATGATGTTATGTCCTTAAGGGCTGAGGTTATTCCTCACCGAATTCAGTATAGCGAGTTTAGGGGGAATCTCTCGGCCTTCTTTTGCACATTTTTGGGATGAAATTCTCTTTTCTCAAAAAATGGCGCAAGGGCCCTTTCATTCTTGAACAAAGAACGACGAGTTTTATATTTCCTCGGGCAAAGAGTAGCTTTTTGAAAAAATCAAAGGGGTTTTGCAGGGGTTATTGCGGCAAACATCCTTTTTTCGTTCTTTTTTGGAACGTTTTTTCGTTATAGTGATCCGCTAAGGAAAAACCTGACGTCAAGCGCAAAGCCAATTGCGCAAGACCTCAGGCGGAGATTAACGCTCGCAATCTTCCTTTAGAAAGTCGTTTAGCAAGTTCCGTCAAAATAAGCGGTGAAGTCGACGAGGTCGCAATAGTAGGTATTGAGATCTTCTTCTTTTGAAGATTGGGCATCCGTTCCGAGGTTATGGGACACAAAACCTCCGCCGATATAAAGCCAGCGTGGCGTAAAAGTGGTGGCAGCGCTATCGGGCAAAGTCACGGTATACGTCGTGTAAATGCCTTCGGTTGTATAGGCAATGGCGGTTTCTTTCGTTGTGTCGTCCATGTTGTAGACAATAGAACCATCGAGCGAAGCGACGCACACCGCCATGCTGAGTTGACCTTGGTGCCCTGTCCAATAAGACGTTCCGACGGTGCTAAAAACGATCTTTCGGATTCCGTGGATTCCGATGAAAAAGCCCAAAGGAGTGAAATTTGGTGCCGTTTTCGTGATAAGTTGGGTTCGGAAGTAGCGGTTCAAATTGTTGGAGCCATAGATGATGGTCTGGTCCCCGAAGCCGACGACGCAGCCTTGGACAACATGTTTTTCGGTCCCATTCCAGATGTTGAAAGTGGGCAAGGGATGGGTGTTGTTATAAGTAATGATATCTTTTGTCGTTTGAATGGCCGCACCGGTAAAAGCGTCGTAAGAACTAGGTGTCGTGACCCGATAAGTGCTGGAAAAGGTCGCGGCAGATTGTGCCGTGGCAGAGGTCGAAGCTACTCCGGTTGCTTGGGTCATCGAGAAAGGCTGAAAAGAGGCCAAAGCCACCATGGAGATGGCGATGAGAGCCCCAGAGGCGAGAAACAGGTTTTTAGAATGTTTCATAAAAAATGACTTCCTTGACGCTATCTTGCGCCACTGGTTCAGGAAAGAAAAGAAATGATTACTCCCGCGATTCTCGTCGTTTTTTCTTCTTTTTGAGGCTGGAATCGAGTGCCATTCTCTGTGCTTCATTTCCTTATTGATCCGATGAACTAAAGCCTTTTTGATCATTTTAAAGGAATTAGCGAGTTGCTACTTCTTTCGCGTCAAAGAAAACAGTCCTTGATGAAAGGTGAAAAAAAGTTGCTTAGATTCTGGAAGTTGAAGGCGTCATAAAGGATGAATATTCTCCGATGGTGCGCTGAGATGAGGGGAGAAGCCCACTCTCATCCATGGAATAAAATTACAATATTTGTGTTTAGCCTTTTGCTGTTATTTTATTTGGCAAAAGCAAAGGGGAGTTATCCACAGCCTTATCGCCGGTTGAGGTAGTGGACTCCGTGGAAGTTCGATAGAGGAATGAAGGATCAGCCACATATCTCGTCCATCAGCAAGATCGGTGAGCGATCATTTTTTCTTTTTTAAGAAAAGGCTAGACACACTCTTTCTTTTTTTACCGAAAAATCCATGCTAAAATCCCAACGATCAATATGGACATAATCATCGTTGATGATGAAACCGCCTCGCTTAGCGCTTTTTTAGCGCTTGTTCAGTTTTAATTGAGAAAAGAAATCCGATTTGCATAGACAACTTTTGAGCCGTCATTCAGACAAGGAACCCTCTAATCATGGAAGAAAAAAGCACGCATCCTCGGCAATCTTGGTGGAAGAACCTGCTTTTCTTTTTGATGCTGGTTTTTGTTGGTGGGTTAACCAGTCTCATCTCATTGACCGGCAACGCCGTTTACCCGTCCCTATATGGCTATGAAGCCGCCAAAGAGGGCGTCTATGACCTCAGCCGTAACATGAATGTCCACGGGAACCACGCTTGGATCAGAATCAGCGGAGAATTCGAGTTTTTCTACGACCAATGGCTCATCACTGATCAGCTCGAGAATCCAAGCTTGACCGCCTATGCCCAAGCGGGCAAAAGCTGGACATCGCTTAAGGGGGGCGGACGGAGAATACTTGCCCTTATCGGGCTTTGGGTCCTATCGTCTTACCTTGCACAATTCCCCTTTGGAGAACAAATACACGATGCCTTTTGTCCAAGGCGACGGGGCCTTCAAGATCTTCGCTAACGGCGTTTTGGTTACCCAATGTGGGGTACCCGGAAGGAGGGAGACGCCGAGTGTTCGGAGCACCAGCGCCTACACCATCGCCAACAGTTTTTCCTCGGATCAGGAGGGCACGATCGTCCTGGTGCATGAAGTGGGCGATCTTCATAACGGTGGGATCTTTGAGGTCCCTCAGCTCGATCCTTGCAGCACCAATCTCACGTTTTCCTACACGGTTTTTGGCACCTATATGTCGATCACGGTCTTGGGTGGCTTTTTACTGATTGCGATGCTCTTGGCCTCGACGCTCGCCATCGGCTTCAGTTCTGGCCGGAAAGCCCTCAACATTTCGACCTAGCCCTTTTCTTTATCGTTTTTCTCGATTTATTGACTTCCTTTGACGCTTTGTGGGTCGATAGTCTGGTCCAAATCGTCATGTATTTCGTTGTTTTCCTCAATGTTGCTCCCTTTTTGTTCGCTCTTTCGCAAATCGTCTCGGTCATTTATCTTTACGACAACCATTTCCTGGAAAGACCGAACCCCAAACGATCGCGCTGGCTTTTTTCGCTTTTTGCCTTTGTCGCGATTTCTTTGGCGCTTGCCATCGATCTCACCTATGGCTATTCTCTCATCCAGAGCATTCTTTATCTCCTACTGGCGAGCCTTTCTTTCCCTTACATGTTTTTGACCGCCAAAGGAGCGGTGGCGCATAAGAAAAATGCCGTCTTCGCTTCTTTCCTACTTCCCTGCTTTTGCAGTTTCTTTCTCGTCGAGGCTTGGGATTATACGAACGTTTTGTCTTATCAATGCACGACCTTCCCGACTTATTCCTTCCTGGCTCTCGCGGTGGCCCTTTCGGCGATCATCCTCTCCAAAAATGCGCGGAATTAAGGAANGAGAAAGAGCAAGCCGACCGTTTGCTTAATCCAGTATCAAAGCATCAAGCAAGAGTCGCTCAAACAAACAGATTAAGCCGCATTTTATCTTTAACTGGCCTGACCGCCATCGAGAATAATTACCCACAAGGATCTCGCCTCGGGCGATGCGGCAATGGAGCAATTTGCCCAAGCATCTCAGGAGCAAATGTGGATTCGATGGGACAGGATCTAATCCCTTTCGAAGATGAATTGCAAAACATCATGAATTATGTGGATCTTGAAGAACCTCCGCCTCGAGAAAAAATTCGTGGTTCTTTTCAACGTGAGTTTTCAGGATTTCCTCGTGCCTTCCCCCTCTCATTCCAACCGCTGGTCGAAAAATTCCATCAAATACTCTCGGGTCAACGAAAAAGAGGATGGGTTATATCCATCATTTCTTCCTCGCTCGACGAGAAGATGAATGTCGTTCTTTCGCTTGAGGACAATGGAGTTGGCCTTCGCGACCGAGTCAAATCAGGAAAGACTCTGTCGCGTCTTAAAAAATCTTTCGGAGCGTTTCAGTTTAATTGCTCGGCGCTACGGTGGTGGACGAAAAGCCAAATGGGTCACGGGACGATCACCCACGATCGTTTTCCCCTTGAATCAGGGCAAAGCTAGTCCCTCAAGAATGACACTCTTCTGCGTCGGACTGATTCATTTTTNTATAAAGGAATTAGCGAAAAGAAGTCGGTCTTCTTNGCTTGAGCTGATGCCATTTAGGGCTAAACCGAGGAAAAACTGAAGAAGCGGGGGAGCGATGAACTTCTTAAAGGGCGGTTAATCTTTAGCCTTTTTAAGCTATTTATCTTCCAAGCGTCCAGCCCCCTTGCAATGATTCTTCGCTTTGCTGTGGTCTTCAACCGAGCCCAGCGTAGTTTGGCGGGTTCTTTTTGCCTTTCGCGGTAAGCNAGAATAGATCGGGATGAAGGGACAAAAAGGNCCAAGCCGAGTGCCACCAAGAAGAGCCAGTGGTTCGGGGCGTAGCCCATGGACGTCACCTTTGGGATAGGTGGGATGGTAATGGGGTTGCCCTGAGATACTGGAATGATGAAATTGCCGACCAAAGTCCCCAAGAACATCGGGATTGCAGGATGTAGAAAATCATTCCTTACCCCTTCAAAATGTGGCTCCCGCATAATCGGCGGGGATAGAGATCTTTGAACCCAGACCCATCAAGGCCTGATAAAGCCCCATGTAGCCNGCGCCCAAAAGGAAGGTGGCCCAGGAAAAGGAAAAGCAATTGGCTCACTTCCGCCGCGCCGCTGATTCCACCGATGAAAAGGATGGCCAAGCCCAGCATAATTCGCTAAAACTGAAGCGATGAGGACGGGGATGAACTTTCTGTTTGTCTCAAGAGCTTGCCCGAGACGATGACCAAGGGTACCCCCAAGAGCAAGCCTACCGCCCATGATGGGCTCCGGCAACGGNGTTGATGGACCAAGGGCGAGTTTTCCATCGAGCCATGTCACGGCACTGCAGGAANAAATGAAATAGTTGAGGATATGAGGGAAATTAGACGTTAAAGGAAACAAAGAAAAGTCATAAAGATTAAAAGGACATAAAACAAAAGGCGATTTTCCCGGAGCAATCTGAAGTTGAAGGGCTTTTTCAAGGCGGTAAGAAAGCTGCCTTCCCGGTGCGGCAATAAGGTCGGTGACTCTTTGATAAGGAAGAAACTTACGACGCCAATGAGAGCAATGAGAATTCCGACGATAAGGAACATCATGAAATAATCCAACTGCTGACCATTGACGACGAAGCCCGAGAAGCCATCGATGATAGCGCCGAAGCCAATCGAGCCTAAAATCGTTGCAATAACGGGCTGGATGGCGATAGCCGTACCCAAGCTTCCGCGGTTGGAAGGATCCGAGATATCGGTGGTCCAGGGGTTGAAGCCGCAATCGTTGCCGATGGAGCCAAAGAACGACATTACGCAGTCGAAGACGACCACTAAAACCGCTTCGGCGAGGATGCCTTCGAAAAACTGGGTGCAGCCAAAGACGATGGTTGAAATGCCCCACATCACATAACCCACCAAGATGAAAATGCGGCGTTTGCCAACCCGGTCGCTTAACGTGCCGCCGAGAAAAGTTGCAATGGTGCTGACGATGGCCGAAAGGGCCACCATCCACGTGATGATGTTGGGATCGGGTGCGATTTTGGCGTAAACAAAGGTGTTGAACCATTGATTTTCAATGTTCCACGCCAATTGCCCTGCCATGCCCGCAACCCAAATAACGAGCCAACTCAACCACCCTAAAGTGGATCTCGCCCCAGCGGGCTTAGATTTTTCCATGGTTAACGTCCTCTTTACCATTCTATTTTAATCTATTTTCTGAAAGGGGGGTAGTCTCGAGCGGAAAATCGGCCGGAGGATAATATCTA
>JGI20225J20221_1001440_pt1 | contig 30956 bp, 25 predicted proteins | sample BioMet4_FD_20221 | JGI IMG/M metagenome (IMG submission 20221)
CAGGTTGGCCTGTTCGGCCACGGCGCCGTACAGGGCCGGATCGCCGGTATGGACCCGGGCGGCCAGACCGCCGGAGGCGACGGTTGCCGCGAGCAGGGCATGGGTTTCGGCCAGGGTCAGGCCCGAGGAGTCGGCGACCCGGGCGCCAGGGCGGGCCAGGGCCACCACTTCGGGCGAGACCAGGGAGCCGGCGTAAAGGACCAGATCGGCCTGGCCGAGGAGCCGGGCCGCCTTGACGGTGAGCAGTTCCGGGTCGCCGGGCCCGGCGCCGATAAAGACCACCCGGCCGGCTTGGACCGGGGGAGAGAGGGGTTCGTTCACGGACGCGCCTCCTTGACGGCGGTCAGGATACAAACGGGATTGTCGGCCCGGAAATGGAGATCGCCGGCCAGGGGCACGGCTTGGCTGGCCTGGAGCTGGATCAGGGACTGGCGGAACCCGGGCCGGTCCAGGGCTGCCCGGGCCTTGGCCACGGACCCCAGGAGTACGGCCGCGACCACGATCCGGCCGCCCGGGTGCAGCCGGTCGGCCAGGATGTCGAGGAGCGCGGTTGCGCTGGAAAGCCCGCCGCCCACGAACACCCGGTCCGGATCGGGCAGCCCGGCCAGGACGTCCGGGGCCTGGCCAGACACCGGGGTCACGGTCAGGGCGCCGGTGCGGCGGATGTTGTCCGCGAGCAGACGGAAGCGTTCGGGATCGCGCTCCACGGCATAGACCGGGCCGCCCGGATTGGTCAGGGACGCGGGCAGGGCCACGGTGCCGACTCCGGCGCCGATGTCGTAGAGGACATCCCCGGGCCGGGCGTCGAGGGCGGCCAGGACCAGGGCCCGGGCCGCAAACTTGGTGAATACCCCGTCGCGGCGCAGCAGGGCTTCGTCGGTCAGGCCCAGGCCAAGGGCGACCTCGGGCGGCCGGAGGGCCTCCACGAGGACGAGGTTCAGGGGCGAAAACGTTTGGGACGCGGCCTGCTCCGGGCGCAGCCGGCTGATCCGTTCGCCGGCCAGGCCCAGGTCCTCGCACACGGTCAGGGCGAAGCGGTCCCCGCCCCGTTCGCGTATCCGGGCGGCGAGAACGGCCGGCGTGTGCACGGCATCGGTATAGACGGCCGCCTGTCCCTGACGAGCCAGGGCGGCAAAAAGCGGCGTGCTATCGGTCCGGCCGTGCAGGGAAACCACCGGCAGATCGTGCCAGGGTCGGCCGAGCCGGGCGCAGGCCAGGCCCACGGCCGTGACATGGGGAAAAAAGGTCAGGCTATCCGGCCCGAATCGCTCGACCAGGGCTCGGCCGATTCCGAAATAGAGCGGATCGCCGTCGGCCAGGACGGCCACGGGCAGGTCCGCGTCGACCGCCTCGGCCACGGCGTCGAGCACCCGGGCCAGGGGACCGGCAATGGCCAGGCGGCGGGCCGGGTGGTCGGGGAAAGCGGCCAATTGCCGGGTGCCGCCCACGAGCAGTTCGGCCCGGGCCAGGGCATCGCTTGCCCTGTCGTCGAGCCGAACCTCGCCCACGCCGAGTCCGATCACGGCTACGGTCCGGGCGGTCATGGGACAACCTCGTCGTACGACATGCCACTGTGTACCCGAGGGTGGCGTCTTGGTCAAAATGCGCCAACCGTTTCCGGTTGCCCTTTGTCCCGTCCTGGGCCATTGCAGACCCTGCAACCGGGCAAGACAAGGAGGATTTCATGGCGGCACAGCGTATCGGTTTGACCTTCCAGGGCGGGGCATGGGCGGCTTTTGGCCGGACTTTTTTGTACGCCATCCTGAGCGTCTGCGTCCTGCCGGCCGCCTGGGGCGTTGTGTCGTTGCTGCGGTGGTGGGCGGACAACACCCGCCTGGCCGACGGCAGCCGGTTGTCCTTTGTCGGACGGGCCAGCCGGATGTGGTTTTTGTTCGCCGTGCTGGCTTTTTTGGAACTCTTGCCGCAATGCGCCCGGCAGGGCGTGTCTCCGGACAGACGCATGGCTGTGGTGCTGGTTGCGACGGTGGTGCTGCTGCCGCTGGTGGCCCTGGTCAAACTGCACCTGTACCGCTGGATTGTGGCCCAGGTGCGTCTGGAACCGGGCGGCGGAGCGCGCCTGACCGCTTCCTACGGCGGTTACCTCGGCTGGCTGGTCATCGTCACCGCCTCGGTGTTCACGGTCGTGCTCTGGCCCTTTGCCCTGACGGCCATGCTGCGCTGGTTGTGCGGCCATGTGCGCGGCAAGGGCGTGTCCGTCACCTTTACCGGCACCGGGTTGGGGCTGCTCGGCCAGACGCTGCTCTGGCTGGCCTGCTCCGTCCTGATTGTCCCCATTCCCTGGGTGCTGCGCTCGATCTACCGCTGGTTCACCGGGCATTTGCTGCTGTGGCGCGAGGACGTGGAAGAGTGGCAAGAAGTGGAAGTGGCGGTCACGGTGTAGGGAGAGACGCCTCCGGCGGCCAAGAGGGACGCGGTCCCTCCTGGACCACCCCAATATGGAGAAGGCATTCTAGCGTGGCGCCTGTTCGAGTCGGGCAAGCCGGGTGTCGTCGAAATCAAAGGCAAGTACGGTGAGCGCGGGACCTGGGCCGGCAAAGCGGCGCATGGCGAGCAGGGCTTCGTGGGCCAGAACCTCGGCCAGGGCGACCTTGGCCGCGCGGTCCGGGGCCATGTCCAGGGCGTGCCGGGCGGTATTGGCCGTGGCCGCGGCGCGGGCGAGCGCCTCGGGCCAGCCGGCCAGCCGGCACCAGCCGGCCAGGGCAGAAAAATCCGTCTCCCCCCGATGGGCATGGGTGTTGGCCAGGCCCTGGGCCATCTTGACCAGCTTGCCGCCGAAGGTCCCCCAGACGATCCGGGAAAATCCCCTCTTGGCCGCTTCGGCCAGGGCGAAAGCGAAAAAATCCGCGGCCTGGATGCGGGCCGTCTCGGGCAGTTCCGGGCACTCCCGAGCGAGCAGGGCTTCGCTACGCCGGCCCGAGGCAAACCCGATCGCCCCATGGCCCAGGGCCCGGGCCACGTCCAGGGCCTCGGCCACGGACGCCTGCCAGGCGTCGTGACTGAAGGGCCGTACCCGGCCCGATACGCCGAGAATCGAGATGCCGCCGACAATGCCCAGGCGCGGGTTCAGGGTGCGCGCGGCCAAGTGTTCCCCGTCCGGCACTTCGATGACCACGGACACGGCCAGGTCCGGGCGTCCCGCAGCGACCAGGGCTTCGGCCACGGCGGCGCGGATCTGCTTGAGCGGTCCGGGATTGATGGCCGGGCGCCTCACGGCGACTGGCAGTCCGGGCAGGGTCACCCGGCCCACGCCCGGACCGCCGTCGATGGCGATGGTGCCCGGTGGCGTGTCGGCCGGCGCCACCCGGGCGACGATGGCCGCGCCGTGGGTCACGTCCGGGTCGTCACCGCCGTCCTTGATGACGACCGCCCGGGCTGCGCCTGCGTCCAGGGTGCTTTCGGCCACGGGCAGGACGAGGCGGGTGCCATCGGGGAACGGCGTGTCCACCCGGGTCAGGGCTTCGCCGGTTGCGAGCAGCCAGGTTGCGGCCTTGGCCGCTGCCGAGGCGGCCGTGCCGGTGGTGAAGCCCTCGCGCAGGGGGCCGGCCGGTTTCACGCCTGCTCCGCGCAGGCCGCGACAAAGGCGTCCGCCACGGCCGGGTTGCTGCCGAAATGGAGATGCACGTAGCTGCCGAGGGTCCGACCGACCAGGAAACCCTCCCGGACATCCAGGTCGCCCTGGCGACCGGACAGGGCATACACTCCCGGCAGGCGGCCGGCGTCGTCTTCCAGGTGGGAATAGTGAAATTCGTGGCCGCGTACGGTGGTGCCGGCCGGGCCCAGGGGACTGTCCGCCCGGGTGACGACGTGCCGGTAGCCGAGGCTGGCCAGGCGGCGTCCCATGACCGCCCGGAAGGGAAACACCCCGGCCATGGGAAAGACCCGGCCGTCCGGGTCGGTCAGGGCGTCCATGAGGTACATGAAGCCGCCGCATTCGGCCAAGGCCGGTCGTCCCTGCCGGCAAAAGTCCCGAATCACCGCGCGCAAGCCTTCATTGGCGGCGAGTTCCCGGGCGGCAAGCTCGGGATACCCGCCGCCCAGATACAGGCCGTCCAAGCCTTCGGGCAACGCCCGGTCCGCCAGGGGCGAAAACGCCACCAACTCGGCTCCGGCCTCGCGCAGCAGCCGCAGATTCTCCTCGTAATAAAAGCAGAACGCCCGGTCCCTGGCCAATCCGATGCGTACCCTGGTTTCCCGTACAGGGGGGGCGAGGGGGATGCTCCCCCCCGGTGGGGTCCAGGGACAAAGCCCCTGGATCAGTCGGTCCACATCGCAGCCCGCTTCGAGCCAGTCGGCCAGGGCGTCCAGGCGCCGGTCGGCGTCGGTCGTATCCTCGGCCGTGACCAGGCCGAGGTGGCGGGAAGGCGTGGCGATGTCCGGGTGTTTTGGCAGCACGCCGCAAAGGGGGATATCGGGCCGGGCGGCGGCCATGGCCTCGGCGAGCAGGGCCGCGTGGGACGGGCTGCCGGCATTGTTGAGAATCACGCCGGCAAAGGGCAGGTCGGGTTCGAAGTCCCGGTAGCCGCCCACCAGGGCGGCCACGGACCGGGCCAGGGAGGCGGCATCGGCCACGAGCAGCACGGGCAAGCCGAGGATGCGCGCGGCCTGGGCCGTGCTGCCGGCGGGATCGGTGGCCGAGAAGCCGTCGTAGAGGCCCATGACGCCTTCGACCACGGCCAGGTCGGCGCCGGGCGCATACCGGGCATAGATGGCGCGCAGGCCGTCCGCGCCGCACATCCAGCCGTCCAGGTTGTGGCTTGGCCGGCCGGTGGCCAGGGCATGGTGCCCGGGGTCGATGAAATCCGGCCCGACCTTGAAACCCTGGACGGTCAGGCCCCGGCGGGTCAGGGCGCGCATGAGCCCGAGCGCGACCGAGGTCTTGCCGCAGCCGCTGCGGATGCCGGCCACGACCAGGCCGGGAGGAAATGGAGCGCCCATGGGGGCGGTATAGGGGAAATCGGGCCCAGGGACCAGGGGGATTACGGGTCTCTGCGGGGAGGCGTTCCCGGGGTGACCGGGAAGCGGCCACCCCGGGATGGAAGCGCTTAGTATGGCGGCATCAAGCCGTTTTGGCCCAGGTCGGATCGGATATTGTCCAGAATCCAGTCCGCCAGCTTGGGATATTGGGCGGATGCGATCCAGTCGGCCACAAGCTTGGCCAGACAGTCTTTGACATAGTCCTTCAGCAAAATGCTGCCCAGCTTTTTGGCCCTGTTGATGAGCGGCTGACGGAGCGCACCGAGGTCGTTTTCCGAAAAGGCGAGGCCAGACCACGGCAGCGGTTTGACCTCGGCCCCGTGTTCGGGATGGACAGTGTCCATGAGGGGAATAATGGGGACGACCCGTTCCGTGCCGCCATCGGGTGCGTCCACCTCGTAGGCGAACTTTTCCAGGTTGGTGGCGTTAGGGCTGAAAACGGGATTTTGACGGGCGGAGTCAAGAGGAATTGTGAAATATTTCCAGAGGAAAGCTTGGCAATTGCGACGGCCGAGCTGGAAATCATGTTGCCGGAACAGCCTGGAAAGAAAGCCGCTGAACCCGCCGAGGCAGCCGCAGGCGATGGGCGATTGGTTCAGGGTGGCCCCCTCGCGGATCGGACCGATGAGGAATCGGCTGTAACAATCGCGATCCTGGGCCAGGACGAGCTCGTCCGGCTTGAACCGGGAGTTGTCCTTCATGGCGCCGAAAAGCTTGCCGGCCAGGGTGAGCAGATTCTGTTTCCTTGAGACATTTTCNTGGGGGAGACGACCGTCCTTGGGGAANGGGTCGATCAGNACCACGGCCCGATGCGCCTCGGCGGCGCCCCGGGGATTGATCAGGTCGGAACCGGCCAGGCAACGGCGGGCCAGTTCGATAGGCTCGTTGTCGAAGGTGCCGCCGTCGACATTGAGGGTCAGGTTTTTCATGTCATCTTGGCCGAGACGATCCCGATCGATTTCGACAAATTGTTCCGCGGCGCGGATGTCGATGTAATCNCTGCCGGCCGCGTGGGTGACGCTTTTGGGCACGAGCCATTTCCGTCCGCTGAATTCGGCGGTGGAGCGTTCGAGGAACCGGGGCGCCAGGGCCAGGGGAAAGGCCCCGGTGGCCAGGGCNGTGGTCCTGAAGAACTCCCANTCTTNGGAATGNGCATCGGCCGGGTCGAGGAGGTGGGGGAAGTCACCGGCACTGTCGTACGCCGGTTCCTTGCCCTGATACCGGATGAAGTGGNCGTANTCCTTGTGCAGCACCATCTGGTGCCCGTATTCTCCGGCTCCTNTGAAGGGAANCTTGTAGGGGATGCCGTCCAGGTTGCCCAGGGTGAGGTAGATGTCGAGGTTGTCGGCGAAGTAGGGCCGGGAATAACCGGGGCTGAGTTTGGGGACCATGAATTCTTTGGACACGGCGTCCAGTTTGGAACAACTCAGGAGCGAGGCGATCTCTCCGCCGGTCAGGTCGTCGGTCGTAAGCAGGCTGGCCGCGTCCACGCGNTCCACCCAGCTCGTGTACAGCGGGTTTTGCCGGTTGGGTGTTGCGCCGAGGTGCAAATTGTTGACCGGTTCGAACGAACTCCCCANGNCNGCGGCCAGNACGGCCGCAGTCATCCCCCCGGCCGAGGCCCCGGTCAGGACCTTGATGCGGACCTCATGCTNGAGGACGGCTTTGAGACCCGCCCTTTTCTCTTTTTCCCAGGCCTCCAGGGCCTCCAGCAGAAAATCCACCACCCCCGCCGTGTAGGCGCCGGCCGATATGGCCCCGGCCATGACAAGGCCCAGTTCGAAGATGCCATCCTTTTTTGGGATCATTTTTAGGCCTCCCCCGTTTCGGTTATTGCCAGGAGAACACCCCTTCACGGTCATGGATCGGTTGCCTAGAAGCAGTGAAACGTATTTTTGATTTGGGAAAACGATAGCCGATACTAGGGGCGGCAACAACAAAATGATACGTGTCTGTTTATATCGTTCGATATTTTATCCCAAATGCCATGGCTGGGCGAGGCTGGCGCTGTGGTGGTGTGAGGGGACGGCAAAAAAAGCCCGGGTAGGCTTGCGCCTCCCGGGGCTTTCCGCGCAGAGGAGATCTTCAGNCTAGGCNNTNAGTTTCTTNGCGATTTCCGCGATGCGCCGGCCTTGGTAGCGGGCGCCTTCCAGTTCGTTTTCGGTGGGTTTGCGCGAGCCGTCGCCGGCGGCCAGGGTGGTNGCGCCGTAGGGCGANCCGCCCGTGATCTCNTCCATCCGCATCTGGCCGGNAAAGGCGTAGGGCAGGCCCACGATGAGCATGCCGTGGTGGAGNAAGGTGAAGATGAATGAGGCCAGGGTGGTTTCCTGACCGCCGTGCTGGGTGGCGGTGGAGCAGAACACGCCGCCGGGNTTGCCGACGAGCTGGCCATGGGCCCAGATCTGGCCGGTGGCGTCTAGAAACTGGCGCATCTGGCCGCACATGTTGCCGAAACGGGTCGGGGTGCCAAACAGGATGGCATCGGCCGCGACGAGTTCGTCCAGGGTGCATTCGGGCACCAGGGACAGGTTTTTCTGGACCTCCGTGGCGCCCATTTTNNCGATGATTTCCGGGGAAAGGGTCTCGGGCACCCGGCGCAGCATGCCGGTCATGCCCGGCACCTGTTCCACGCCTTCGGCCGCGGCCTGGGCCAGGGCGGCCACGTGGCCATATAAGGAATAATAGACGATCAGCACATGCATGGGGATTGCCTCCCGGCGAAAGGTTCGAGAATGGCCTATTTCCTACGCCGCTTGTTCCCCATCGGCAAGAACAGCGGTGCCTCCGCTCGGGACATGAGGAATCTTTCATGTTGCCCTGGCGTGTTGCCACGGGATGCGGTTCGCTATGGAGTGGGCGTTTGCTCCGGTGGAAGCCCGCGCAGGCGGCGGTAGAGGTTGCCGATGGGGAGCAGACGCAGGGCGGCGGTGCCTTGGGGGAAGAACCGCACTTCGAGCAGGGCGCCGTCGGAGTCGGGCCGGGACTGGTCGAACAGGAAATTGCCCAGGGACCAGGCCTGGCAAGCATCGGCCGTGCAGGTGAGCCCCAAGGCCCGGTGGGGATGGGCGCCGATGACCAGAGTCGCGCCGGCTTGCTCCAAAGCCTTGGCCAGGGCCTGTTCCCGGTCGCCCGGGCCGGCGGCGAATTCGTTGCCCCAATGGACCAGGGCGCACAGGGGCTTTGTTCCCTTGGAGCGAGCCAGGCGGGCGATGGTGGCCGTATCCAGAAGCTCCCGGCGGCGGGGATTGGCGTTGTCGAGGTCGGTCAGGGCCGTGAGGCGCAGTCCCGCGACCGTGCGCACGGCTCCTTGCGTCAGGACCGTGATGCCGGCCCGGGCCAGGTCGCGCTTCATGCGGGCCAGGGCGGCCGGACCGAGATCGCGGGCATGGTTGTTGGCCAGGCCCACGGCCACGACATGGAGGTCGCGCAACAGAGCCAGACTTGTCTCGCGCGGCATGCACAGGCTGAAAGGTCCGGGATTTTTCGGGCAACGGCCGGCGAACACGCCTTCCAGATTGACGACCAGGGGCGCATCGCCGGTACGTTCGCGCACGAGCCGTACCAGCTCATGGCGCTTGTCCGGCCGGGCCAGCACCTGGGCCATGAAGCGCCCGAAAAAGGTGTCGCCGGCGAAAACCAGCCGATCCCTACCGGGCAGCAGCATCGGATCGGGGCTGTAGTACTGGACCATGTAGCTCGTGGACCGGCGCACGGGCGTCCGGGTGTAGGCTTGGCTGTTGCGGTTGGCCACGGTGGTGGGCGCGGCCCGGTACACCCGTTGTTGCAGGGTGCGTTGCAGGGAGAGCGCGGCCCGGCAGTCCACGTGCCGGGGCTGGTCAAGGCCCGCGAGCCCGGCCGGGTCGGGCTCGGCCAGCCGGCGCAAGGTCTCCTGGTCCTTGCGGGCGGCTTGGCCCGGCGTCAGGTAATGCGAGAAGTCCGTGCTTTGGACGAGCAGGGTCGTGTCGTCGAGCAGGGGGGCGAGCACCTCGGCGAGTCGGTCCCACTGGGCCGGGGTGGCGGTTTTGCGGATGGCCACGGCCACGAGCCTGGCCCGGGGAAAAAAATGGGCCAAGAAGGGCGTCAGGGCGTGGATGCCGTGCTCCTGGGAAAAGAGGTTGGAGGCGGTGACCAGGGGACAGGCCAGCAAGGCCGCGACCGCCTCGGTGTCCGTGGCGACCGGGCCCAGGCTGGTGGCGAAATCGCGCCCGGCCACGGCAAAGGGCGTTATACTGCGCGTGTAGTGGTCCGGGCACAGGATGACGATGCGGCGGTAGTCCTTGTCGCGCAGCCGCGCAAACGCCCCGGCCAGCAGGTCGATGGCCAGGAGATGGTGGGGCACGGTCAGGCCGGTGATGCGCTGGGCAAGCGGCGGCTGGGTGGCCTTGGCCAGGGCGCGCGCAAAAAGCTCCACGTCCGGGTACAGGGCCGGAAAAGGCGCCTCGGCCCGGGCCCATGGGCAGCCCCCAAAAAGCAGCCATGCGACCAGGACCGCGCTGGCCAGCCCACGCCAGCCGTGCGGCCCGGGTCGCAGTATGACCTTCATGTCATCCTTGTCGGGTTTCCAAAGGGCCGCGCCCTTTGGCCGCCGAAGGCTTCTCCCCTCCCTTCACCCCTCCCGCTCATTTGACGAGCAGTCCCTTGTACCAGTCGTTTTTGGCCGGCAGCTTGGGCGGGCTGGCGTAGACCCCGGCCCGCCAGGCCTCGTCGGTCAGCCGGCCCTCGGCCAGGGGCCGGGTGAATTCGTAGTGGTTGAAGGCCGTGCCCACCACCAGTCGCGGGCTGGCCTCGTTGCCGACCAGGGCCAGCATCACATACGGCTCGGCCGTGCCCTCGTAGAGCACCTGGCCGGTCGGGACATCGGTGTGGATGTCGGCGGTCAGGGCGCTTTTGCACTGGTCCGGCTCGATGACCACCGGCTCGAAGGGCTGGCCCATGTAGGAAAGGCCGGACAGGCGCAGGGTCTCGTACTCCGCCTCGCTTANGGGNGTATTGGTCAGCTCCTTGTCGGCCAGGGCGGCGAACTGGGCCACGTGTTTGCGGAACATCTCCAGCCGGCCGAATTCCTCCAGNTCCGTGGCCAGGACCTTGTAGCGGGCAAATCCGGCCTTGGCCGTGTCCACGAGGGTGAGCAGGGCGGACCAGAAGGCGGGATTGGGCTCGACAAAGCCCTTGGGCACGGGCGGGGGCGTGCCTTCCTCGCCGCCGTCGCCGAATTCGGCATAGTTGGGCTTGGCGTAGAGGATCGTGGCGTGCTTGAGCTCGGTATAGGAGCCGAGCACGGATTCGATCTGCTTGGCCGGGAAGGGCGGGCTTTGCATGTAGGCCGGCCAGCCCTGACCGTAAGTGCTCTTGAGGGTGGAGAGGACATGGAGCCAAGCCGAGGCCAGGCTCGCGTTCCAGTCGGCGTTAGGCATGGCGGCCAGCCGGGCGGCGGTGGCGTCGAGGCGGCCGAGGAAGGCTTCGACTTGTTCCGGGGTGAAGGATTGCCCGCCTTGGGTCAGGAAGGCGGCCGTGAAATCCCGGGCCGGCTTGTTGCCAAGGGCCGCCGGCACGAACAGGGCCGTGGGCATGGAAGGCAGGCGTAGAGCGGTTTTTTCCTGGCCGGCGGTCAGGCGCGAGAGAATCCAGGCATCCGGGGAGAACCGTTGGCCGAACAGACGGAAGCTTTTGGCCTGGGCCAGGAGCGCCTCCTTGGTCTTGTCGGCGATGTCGGGCGAGACCAGCACTTCGGACAGGATGCGCGGGGCGGGCAGTTCGCCGAGCCTGGCCGCGAGCGCGTCGCGGACGGCCGGGCTCACGGCCTCGGCCGGGGACAGGCTGTCGCGGCCCAGGACCTTGGTCGTGAAGTTGCGCAGGTCGGGATAGGCCAGGTCGTCGGGCAGGCCGGCAAAAAAGCCGGTGAGGTCCATGATGCGCCGCCAGGACGCGATGAGCGGCTTGCCGTCCGGGCCCGGGGAGGCGGTGAGGAGCGTCACGAGCAGGGCGTCGGACAGCCCGTCGGGCGAGGACAGGGGCCAGCCGTTGCGTCCGAGGTACAGCATGGCCCGGAAATAGGCGCGCAGCTGGGAGCTCTTGGCATAGTGCCCCCGGGGCCGGAACTGGGTGTAGTCGGCCTTGAGGCCGGAATCGGGCATGTAGCCGCCGAAAAGCGGCGACACCGCCACGGCGTCGGCCGCGTAGATGCGTTTGAGTTCCTCGCGCAGCTTGGCCACGGTCTGGGGGGAAAAGTCCTTGGCGAGCTTGGTCAGCCTGGCCTGGGCGGCCTGTTCGGTATCCCCGGTGTCCGGCTTTTCCTTGACGGGCTTTTCCGGCGGCATGTCCGGAATCTTGATGACTGTGGCGTTGTCGAGGAGCACGAGCGGCACGGTGAGCTGGGCGGCCACGGTCTCCAGATGGGCGGCGAGGTCGCCGGTGGCGGTTTTGCGCAGGGCCAGGGCCCGGTCGCGCAGGCCGGCCACGAACCGGCGCAGCAAGGGATACAGCTCGGTTTTTTCGAGATACTCCAGGGCGTTTTCGAAATACTTGCCCAGGGCGTGCAGCACGATGTCGGGCGTGACGAAGCGGGCGTTTTCCGGCCGGCGCTCCATGGGGTCGGCCGTGCCGCAGATCTGGTCGAACATGCCGAGCATTTCGTCATAGGACGCCGGCGAGTTGCAGCTCTCGAAATCGTATTTTCCGGCATAGGCCGTGTCCCGCTTGGGCACGAGCAGGAAATGGTTGCGGTCGAGGAAGGCTTTTTGCTCCGCCGACAGGTCGAGCTTGAGCAGGGCGAGTACGGCCTGGGTATTGGCGGCCGTCGAAAGGCTGGTGGGGGCCTCGGTCATGGCCGGGGTCGGAGCCTGGGTCGGGGGTGACGCAGGCGCGACAAAGCCCGGTGACGTGCCGGGGGCCAGGACCACCGGAGCGGTGGCCGAGTCAGGGGTTTTTTTCGTTGCGGCCCGGGCGGGGACGGGCAGCAGAAATAAAAGCAGAAGCAACAGGAGCAGGAGTCGTTTGGGCATACGGGACCTCCGTCAGGAGCACGGGGTTGGGCGGGGGACGGTCTTCCCTGGAAGCAATCGGTATGACGCGGGTCGGTTGGCTGTCGTGAGCCTGTCTGGGCCAGGATATTCCAGGAAGGGGGGCGGTTGTAAAGGGACGGGAAAAGGGAAAGCCCCCGTGCCTTCCTGTGGGAAGGACGCGGGGGCTCCCCCGGAAAAAGGATCGTGGATCGGCCTAGGCGGCCTGGGACGGCTGCTTGGCCAGCTCCAGGGTCAGCGGCTTGGCGGCGCCGGTCAGGCCCCGGGTCAGCCAGCCGGAACGGCCCGCGCTCAGAAGCCCCCAGAAGGAGATCCAGGACAGGCAGGCGGTCCAGTACACGGCATAGCCCAACGCGCCCAGGTAGCCGGCCAGGCAGGGCCGCCGGAACTGGTAGACGATGGCCGGCACGATGGCCGAGATGACGCAGCCGATGGTGAGCAGGCGCACGATGATGCCGGGATGGGCCAGGATGTTGACGAGCAGGCCGATTTTGGCCGCCTCGATCAGGGGCAGCAACAGCAGTTCCAGGCTCCCGTCCAGGCGCAGCCACATGCCGCCGCCATCCCGGCGGCGGAAGTTCGTATAGAGGAACTGGGACATGACCAGGCATTCGCGCACGTTGCTGCGCGCCCAGCGCAACAGCATGCGGCTGAGGCTGTGGTAGTTCTCGGGCACCTTGGTCAGGACGACGGCCTCTTTCTGGTAGACCACCCGGAAGCCGCGGCGCAACACGACGTTGGTGAGTGCCCTATCCTCGCCGATGTTGGCGGCATGGCCGAGGAAGGTCTGGGCGGCCCAGGCGTCGATGACCGGCAGGATGGCCGAGGCCCGGTAGGCCGAGAGCGCGCCCGGGGTGCACAGCACGCCGCCGTAGACGCTCTGGGCCCGGCGCAGGAAATCGAAGGACATGGTGAAGGAGACGTCGAGCAGCTTGGGAATGAGCCCCTTGTCGAGGTTCAGCACGCGCACGTTGCCGGCCACGGCCCCCACATGGGGCGAATGGGCGAACGGGCTGACCAGGTCGCGCAGGGTGTTGGGCAGGACCTCGGAATCCGAGTCCAGGGTGACGAACACGCCGCTTTTGGCCTGGCGGAAACCGGCCAGCAGGGCATGGCGCTTGCCCATGTTGCGGGGCTGGCGGATGAGCTTGATGCTCGGAAATTCCTTGGCCGCGGCCTCCATCCATTGCCAGGTGTCGTCGCGGGAGCCGTCGTCCACGCACAGGACGTGGAGCTTTTGGGCCGGGTAGTCGCTGGCCATGACCGAGCGGACCGTGGACAGAACCTGGCTGCCTTCGTTGTAGGCCGGGATGATGACCGTCACCACCGGCAGTTTCCGGTCGCCCAGGGGCGCGTAGGCCCGGTAGCGGCAGGCGAAAACCACACGCCAGATGAGGACGCACAACGCCAACGGGGCCAGACCACGTCCGACCTCGTTGTAGACCACGATGATGTCGCTTTCCATGAGGGCGCCGAGCACTTCCTGTTCGAGCAGCACGGAACAGGCGGCCACACTGCTTATGGCGCAGCTGGTGAGCACGACGACGACATAAAGCCAATCGACGGGCGTAAAGGCGGAACGCGAAGCGTATTTCATAGGAAATCACCGTTTTAGAAGGGAAGGGAAGAGGCCAGGGGACACTGGTCCAGGGCCATCTACGAGGGAAATGGGAAAAAGCCTAGTTACAGTTCTGATGGGTTGGGTGACCGGTGCGGTTGGAAATGGCCGGATCGTATCGCAACGGGTTCGGACGTGGCCCGGGCCGCGCGGTCCTGGCCACGGATGACAGCGGGAAACGAATCTTGTAACAGCCGACGGGTTCGCCGCATCGGGGCCTCTCCCAAGCGAAATCCCTTTCTCGTTCCACAACATGTCACGCGACGCCCCGGCGGCAGGGGAGGACACCATGTCGGACAAAACCCTCGACCGGGCGCTGCGCAAGGTCCGGTGGCATTTGCTGCCTTTTCTGATCCTGCTCTACATCATCTCCTATCTCGATCGTATCAATGCCAGTTTCGCGGCCCTCAGCATGAACCAGGAACTCGGTCTGTCCCAGACGGCCTACGGGTTCGGCGCCGGTATTTTCTTTCTCGGCTATGTGCTGTTCGAGGTGCCGAGCAACCTGATTCTCATGCGGGTGGGGGCCCGGATCTGGATCGCGCGCATCATGGTGAGCTGGGGCGTGGTGACCTGCCTCCAGGCCTTGTCCGTGGGGCCGGCGAGTTTTGCGACCTTCCGGTTCCTGCTCGGCGTGGCCGAGGCCGGATTCTTCCCGGGCATCATCCTCTATCTGACCTACTGGTTTCCCCAGTCCCACCGGGCCCGGGCCGTGGCCCTGTTCATGGCCGCCACGCCCCTTGCCGGCCTGATCGGCAGTCCGGTCTCGGGCTGGCTGCTCGGGTTGCATAACCTGTTTGGCTTGTCGGGCTGGCAGTGGCTGTTCGTGCTGGAGGGGCTGCCGGCCATCGTTCTGGGGGTGCTGGTCTTTTTCCGGTTGCCAAGCGGCCCGGACGAGGCCGGGTGGCTGTCCGGCGAAGAGCGCGAGGCCTTGGGCGCGGTCCTCGCCGCCGAGCAGCACGAGATCGCCCGCTGCCATCTGTCCAGCCTGCGCCAGGGGCTGTGCAGCCGGGCGGTGTGGCTGGCCGGCTGGGTCTATTTCTGCGTGGTGGTGGCCATGTACGGCCTGGTGATGTGGCTGCCCCAGATCATTGCCGGGGCCCTGTCCGGGGCGGCGGTCATGAACGTGAGCCTGCTTGTCATGATCACCTACGGATTTGCCATGGTCGGCATGGTGCTGATCGGGGCCAGTTCCGACCGCTTGGGCGAGCGGCGCTGGCATGCCCTCGGTTCGCTTGGGCTGTGCCTGGCCGGCATGCTGGTGTTGGCCCACGGGACGGGCCTCGGCTGGTGCCTGACCGGGGCCTCGTTGGCCGCCATGGGCATCTGGGGCGTGATCGCGCCTTTTTGGGGCCTGACCACGGCCTTTCTGGCCGGCCAGGCCGCGGCCGTGGGCATTGCCTGCGTCAATTCCTTCGGCAACCTGGGCGGATTCGTGGGGCCGTTCGTGGTCGGCTTCATCAAGAGCCACACGGGCGGGTTTTCCGACGCCTTCATGTATATCGCGCTCTTGATCGGGCTTGCGGCCCTGTCGGTCTGGGGCATTCGTTCGCCCGGAACCGGCCGGCGCTAGGGCATCCGGTCAGGCTTCGTTCGTCTCCGCGCCCAGGGCGCGGCGCTTGGCCGCCTCATCGCGCAGGCGCGCCAAAATGACGTCATAGCCCCCGGCTCCGTGGGGCCGCAGACAGGCCGTGCAGTCCTTGACCCCGCGCCGCAGGACGTGGTCGCCGCCGCAGGCTTCGAGAAAATAGAGCGGGCAAAAGCAGAACAGGCAGTTGAACGTGTCCGGGTCCGCGCCGGCATGACAGGGAAAGTACTCGCAATCGCGGTTTTGGAAAAAGCGGCTCGAAAAGGGCATGGGCGGTCTCCTGGTTGGGGCCTGGGTTCGAAGGCACAGGGTTTGCAATGATCCTGGCGCACCCTGACGCCACTAAAACCGGGAATATCGCCATGGCCATCCAGACATCAAGCCTCGCTGCCCAGGAGTTCGCCAAGAAGGCGGCTTCGCTTGCCCCGGGCACGGCCAAGACCCGGCCCGATTCCCGCGCCTTCGAGACCATGCTCAAGCGGGGATTCGGCGTCAACGGCGCGCTTTCCGGCCAGGCCAAGACCGGCGGCCAGCTCGATCCGGGCCTGGTGTCGGGTCTTGAGATGCTGGCTGGCGGGGATGGTTCCGAGCAGGACGCGGCCCTGGCCATGCTCGGCTACCAGACCACCGCCAAGGGTCTGACAGGGGGGGGCGGCGGCCTGGACCAGTTCCAGGGGAATGCCCTGGCCACCCTGTCGCGTCTGGCCATGGAAAAGACCGCCTCGGACAGTTCGGGGACGGGCGCGTCCGGCGCGCCGGGCAACAGCGTGCGCCAGACCGTGGACAAGTCCTCGGTGCGCATGGTCGTCAACAAGTCGGCGCGCCATCCCGACGACCTGGGCCATCTGCGCGGTTTGACCCGGGGCCAGCAAGGCGGGGGATTTACCCGGCGCGAGGAGGAACTGCTCCTGGCTGCGGCCGGAGCCGAGAACCTGCTTGCGGGCAACACCATCCGGGGCCAGGCCGCCCGCCAGCGCAAGCCCCAACAGCCCACCCGGACCGCTTCTGCCTCAAGGGTCATGCCCTCGACCCTGGAACGCCGGGCCGGCCGGCTCAGCGCCCAGTACGAGTCCAACAACGAAATCGACTGCATCGGCTACGACCGGTGCGGCGGCACGTCCTACGGCCAGTTCCAGATCGCCTCCAAGACCGGGACCATGGACGCGTTCATCCATTTCCTCGACGATAAGGCTCCGGACCTCGCGGCCAAGCTCAAGACGGCCGGACCGGCCAACACCGGCGGCAAGTCCGGGCGCATGCCCGAAACCTGGAAGGCGATCGCGGCCAAGGACCCGCAGCGCTTCGAGGCCTTGCAGCACGAATTTGTCCGGGTCACCAATTATACGCCGGCGGCCAAGAGTATTGTCCTGACCACCGGGGTGGATGTGACCCAGCGTTCCTATGCCCTGCGCGAGGTGCTGTGGAGCACGGCCGTGCAGCACGGCCCGGGCGGCGCGGAACGCATTTTCACCCAGGCCATCGACAAGGCCTCCCAGAACGTCGCCAGTCAGGATTTTGACAAGTCGGTCATCGAAGAGGTCTACCGCATCCGGGGNCGGAAGTTCTTCCGNCANACCAAGCGTGTCCAGGAGGCGGTCCGTTCCCGGTTCGAGGACGAAAAGACCACGGCCCTGGCCTTGCTCGACGGTCGTTCGGCCTANGCGCGGCNCTCGAAGGNCGACGGCGTGCGGGACANGCTTTTTCCCGNAGCGCGCCGGCCGGGTGATTGTGCCNNGTCTCCTTTGCCAGGCGGGTCTGTTTTGNGCTAAGGAANGGGCACGCATCGCGAAGGAGGCGGCATGCCCGACGCTGAAAGCGGCGCCACGGGGCCTCTGGCCGAACGCTTGATCGCCCTCAAACGCTGTTTCGCTTTGTCCCGTATCATCACGGCATCCTTGGATTTGCCCGATGTTTTGGAGCGGATCATGACCACGTCCCGGCAGGCCCTGGACGCGGAAACCGTGAGCCTGCTNCTGGTCGACGATGCCCCTGGGCCCGGACAGGGGCAACTCGTGTTCACCGTGGCCCAGGGCCCGGCCAGCGGCCATCTCAAGGCCGGGTTTCGGCTCCGCCAGGGCGAAGGGCTGGCCGGCTGGGTGGCCGAGAACGCTTCACCCCTCATGCTGGCCGACGCCTACGACGATCCCCGTTTCAATCCCGGCGTGGACAAGCTGACCGGCTACCGGACCCGGTCCATGGTCTGCGTGCCCCTGCTCTACCGCGACCGGGTGGTGGGCGTGGCCCAGGGCATCAACAAGGTGGACGGCGGCATCTTCTCCACCGACGATCTGGAAATCTTCACCTTGCTCGCGGCCCAGGCCGCCGTGGCCATTGTCAATGCGCGGCTGCACAGGGATGCCCTGGACAAGCAGCGCATGGAATTCGACATGGAAGTGGCGGCCAGTGTCCAGCAGGGATTTTGGCCCAAGGGCGCGCCGCCCTTGCCGGGGTTCGACGTGGCCGGCCTGTCCGTGCCCTGCGACGCCACGGGCGGGGACTATTACGACTATCTCATGCGGCCGGGGACCGCTCCGGAGACGGGCGGCTGCCTGGTGGCCGTGGGCGATGTCACGGGCCACGGCATCCAGGCCGCGCTGCTCATGGCCAGTGTGCGGGCGTTTTTTCGGGCCAGGTTGCTGTCTCCCGGCGGCCCGGCCGAGATCGTGTGCGACGTCAACCGGNTGCTGGCCGCGGACCTGGGCCTGACCGGCCGGTTCATGACCCTGTTCCTTTTGGAGCTCGATCCGGCCCGGTCGCGGTTGCGCTTCGTGCGCGCGGGGCACGACCCGGCCCTGCTCTACGACCCGGCCCTGGATGACTTCATCGAACTCGGCGGCCGGGGGATCCCCCTTGGGATCGACTGTGACTGGTGTTACGAGGAAAACGTGCTGCGGGATCTGCCAGGCCGGCGCCTTGCTGGCCTGCGGCACCGACGGCATTTGGGAAACGCGGGACGCGACCGGTGAGATGTATGGCAAGGATCGGTTGCGTCGCGTGTTGCGGCAGGCGGCGGACGGCGATGCCGTGTCCGTGGCCCGGGCCGTGCTGGCGGACCTGGAAGGGTTTCGCCAGGGCGAGCCCCAGCGGGATGACGTGACCCTGGTGGTGGTCAAGGCCGCCCCGGGCTCCATGCAAACGGAGGCGGCATGCGGTTGAATCGGCTTGCGTTCCTGATTTTCGTGCTGGTTGTGGCCCTGGTGGGCTGTTCGAAAAAGGATGACGACGATTTTTCCCGGGTGGACTANAACAAGGACGGGAAGCTCATTTTCGAGGAACTCATCGTGGTCTTTCCCGACCTGACCGTGGAGGAGTTCCTGGCGGCCGACGCCGACCACAACGGCTCCCTCGATACGAAGGAGTATGCCCGGTTCCGCGAGACGCGCCGGGCCGGCAAGAAGCTCGAAACCAAGTCCGAGGCCACGCCCCAGGCGCCATCCGCCCAACCCGAAACTCCGGCTGCCCCTGCGGCTGTTGCGCCCGATGCGGGAACGCCCCCGGCTTCCGCTCCGGCCACGCCCGCCACAGCCGCGCCCGCGTCGACGACGCCGGACCAGGCCCCGGCCACCCAGACACCGGTCGCGCCCAGCGCGCCGGCACCGTCGGCCGACGCCTCCCAGACCGGGACTTCGGCACCGGCGCCTGCGGCCCAGTCCCCGGTGCCCTCGGTGCCCACGCCCGGCGAAGCCGTGGAAGTCGTGCCCGCGACCCCGGCTCCCGAATCGGCTCCGGCCGCAGCCAAAACGTATGTGGTCGCGCGTGGGGACAATTTGTTGCGCATCGCCAAGCGCTTCGGTGTGAGCCTTGAGGCCCTGATGGAGGCCAATGGGCTTAAAAACGCCGACCGGGTGGACGCCGGCGCCACCCTGACCATCCCTGCTCCTGATGCCGTCACCGGGACACCGGTGTCCGGTGGGACGCCCGCGCCTGCGGCCGTGACGACCTTTGTGGCGGATTTTTTTGGCAAAAGCGCCCGGGGCGATGTGAATGCATTAGTCGATGACTATGCGGACACTGTGAATTATTATAAGAAAGGCAAAAGCGGCCGGGACATCGTCCGTCAGGACAAGGTGGCGTATTTTGAACGCTGGCCGAAGCGAACCTATACGCCTGGTGCGGCCACGGTGGCGCCGGTGACCGGTTCGGAGGACCTGCGGGTGACGGTGCCGGTTGCCTATACGGCCGCGCGTGGCGACAAGACCACGTCCGGCCAGGCGGTGTTCACCTTCCTGTTGCGGCCCGAGGGCCAGACATACCGGATCGTGGGCGAACAAAGCGTGGNCGGCAANCGGGGCGTGACGCACCGTTAGGCCGGCGGTCCGAAAGTCCGGCGGGTATCCCCGCCCTCCGGTCTGGCGTGTCGGAGGATTCCGGGGCAGGGCTGGCATGTGCTGCAAAAAATCAGCGCGTCCGACCTCATGGTCGGTATGTATGTTGTCGATACGGGCCTTTCCTGGTTGGAGCATCCCTATCTCTTTAGCCAGGAAGGCCCGATCACCTCGGAAGAGGTCCTGCGCGGCATTCGCGAGGCCGGCTATTTGGAAGTCTTCGTGGACACGGACAAGGGGAGTCTTGTCCCGTTGTCCTATGTGCCCGAGTCGGAATCCGGGGCGGATGTCGTGCCCGCAGGGGCCGCCCCGGACGCCAAGNTNCCCGTGGCGCAGGAACTCGCNGCGGCCAAGATCGTCTACCACGACTGCCTGCTGATCGCTCGCGANGTCATCCACACCATCCAAAAGGGCGGCAGCATCGATGTGCCGGCCTGTTCGGCCATGGTGGGCGCNGTCGTGGACAGCGCGGTACGCAATGCCGATGCCCTGCTCACCNTGTGCAAGCTGCGCCGCCACGATGCCTACACCTTCACGCACGGCGTCAACGTCTCGGTGCTGGCCACGGCCTTCGGGGTTTCGCTCGGTCTGTCCCGGGAGGATCTCCAGGAACTGGGCTTGGCCGGGCTCTACCACGACCTGGGCAAGACCGGCATCCCCGATGCCATCCTCAACAAGCCCGGCCGACTGACCGAGGCGGAATATGTCCGCGTCAAGCAGCACCCGGCCCTGGGGGGCAAGCTGCTTGCCGGCCTNGGTCTGTCCGAGGGGGTGTTGCGNGGGGTTATCGAACACCAGGAGCGTTTCGACGGTTCGGGCTATCCCCGGGGGTTGTCCGGGGCCGCCATCCACAAATGGGGGCGGGTGTTGGCCCTGGCCGACGTCTACGACGCCCTGACCAGCCGCCGTAGCTACAAGCGGGCCTTGCTCCCCACCCGGGCCCTGGCCGTGATCCACGGCATGCGCGGCCGGGACTTTCCCTCCTCCCTGGCGGAACGCTTCATCAAGTTCCTGGGGCCGTATCCGGTAGGCAGTTTCGTGCGCTTAAGCAACGGCCAATGCGGCTTCGTGCGCGGTTCCCATCCGCTTCGGCCGCTGGCGCCGGTGNTCCTGGTCGTGTGCGAATCCGGCGGGCAGCGTTTGGACCGGCCCCAANCCCTGGATCTGTCCAAGGACGACGGGGCGGCGTTGGGCGTGGCCGAGGCCCTNGATCCGGCGATGTTCGGCTTGGCGGCGGNGACCTATCTGCTGCCTNGTGGGGCCGCCACCCGGTAAATTTTTCCAGGCATCTTCCTTGCAAGAANGAAAGGGGGCCGCACCCGGNCCCGGGAGGATGCCAGCATGCAAATCAACACGAGCTTCGATACCAAGACCGAACTGCTTCCAAGATCAATGCCGGGACCACCACCGATACTTCGAGCGGCACCACCACCANGGNCAATTCCGGGTCGGACACGGCCGAGTGGGTCCACGGGCNGCCCTGTCCCTGTCCCCAATCCGATTCCTCGGGTCTGGTCAGTCCCGTCCTCAAAGCTCAACGGCCGAAAACGAGATTCCTCCAGCAGCACCTNACNTCGGCCCTGGCCACCCACTCAAGCTTTCGGAGGCAGGCATCAGCGTGGATCAGACCATCACGCTGACCCGCGACGACGACGGCACCGTGACCGTGGTGGGGGATTGCGCGGACAAGGAAGCCATCGAGAAGATTTTGCCGACGAGTCCTCCCTGACCGAAGCCTTCAACAACCCTGGCCGACAACAGCGAATTGGCCCGCAGCTATACCAAGAGTCAGACGTCGTCTCTCCGTGGCGCACCAACGGGTATGCGGCCTACCTGGACCAACTCAGCAGTTCGTCGAGCAGTAGGCGACACCTCGTCGAGTGACTTTTACTACAGCCTGCTCAACGGCGATTCGGCGACCTATTTCGCCTGATCTCCGTCCGGGAACTGCCACACGTGGCCGGCAACCTGTCGAATGTCGGAACCTGTCCTCGCAACCGGCGAAAAGCAGCAAGGGATTGCAAAGGGTAACGCCCTTTGGCCGCTGGCGGCTTCCGCTGCCGTCCCCTGGGACAAGGCGCTCGGTTCGGGCCTCAGGCGTCCAGGATGAGCCAGCCGGCGCCGTCTTGGGGCGCGGCCAGGCTCGCTGGCAAGGCCGGATCGGGCGTACCCGCCAGTACGGCGGCGAGAGCCTGCTTCCTTGCCCCGGGAGGCCACCAGGAACAGGACTTCCCGGCGGCGTTGATGACCGGCACGGTCAGGGTCAGCCGGGCGAGGCGCGGTTCGACCGTGGTCGGCGGCGGCACGGCGCCCACCAGCCGGTCGGTCGGGACCAGGGCCGGACTGCCCGGAAAAAGCGAGGCCATGTTGCCCATCCCGGTCCGAGGCAAGCAGCAGACAGTCAAACCGGGGCAGCTCCCCGGGGCGACGCCGAACACATCCCGCAATTCCTCTTCATAGACCGTGGCCGCCCGTTCGGGCGGTTGCACGTCCACAGGCATGGGATGGATGTTGTCCATGGGGATGGGCGCCCGGGTAAAAAGCAGCGGAGCCACGGCGCCGAAGTTGCTGCGCCGATCGCCCACCGGCACGAGTCGTTCGTCGCCAAAGAAGAAGTGGATCGTCTCCCAGGGGGCACCGAGCCCTTGCCTGGCCATGGCGGCGTACAAGGGCAACGGGGTCGAGCCGCCGGCCAGGGCGATCAGGCAGCGACCACGTTCGGCCACGGCTCGGCTCGCGGCTTGGCTGACCAGGGTCAGGGCCGCCTGGGTCATGTCCGCCTGGCTGGCGAAACGGCGGATACGGGGGGTCATGGTACGAGTCCGTGGGCCCGCATGAGCCGGGCCGCCGCCTCCGGTCCNAAGGAACCGGCCGGGTAGGGATGGGGTGTTGTCCCCGGGCTGTCGCCAAGCAGGGGGGCCAGAAATCTCCAGCTCAGTTCCACCCCGTCCTGGCGCCAGAACAGCATCTGGTCTCCGAGCAGGCAGTCGAGCAGGACCCGGGCGTAGGCCGGCAGGGTCGAGCCTGTGCCGTCCTGGTCATAATTGAAGTTCATGGTCACCGAACGCAGGCACATGGGGCCCGGGGCCTTGGCCTGAAAGGTCAGGCTTACCTTCTCGTCGGGCTGGATGCCGAGGATGAGCCGGTTGGCCGTGATGCCGCCGCCGAGGATACCCCGGAACATGGACACGGGCACCGGCTTGAACTGGACCGCGATCTCCGTGCGCTTGGCCGGCAGGCGCTTGCCCGAGACGAGCAGGAAGGGCACACCCTGCCAGCGCCAGTTGTCCACGTAGAGGCGCAAGGCGGCAAAGGTCGGGGTAGTCGAATCCGGGGCCACGCCCGGTTCGTCGCGGTAGGCGGCCGCCGGCCGACCGTCCACCAGGCCCGAGCCGTACTGGCCAAGGACCAAGTCCGCGGCCGGGTCCGCCTCGGTGAGGGGGCGCAAGGCCCGGAATACCTTGCTTTTTTCATCGCGGACCAGATCGGCCAGGAAGCGCGACGGCGGTTCCATGGCACACAGCGACAGCAGTTGCAGCATGTGGTTCTGGAACATGTCGCGCAGTACGCCGAAATGGTCGTAGTACGAGGCCCGATGCTCGACGCCGAGGGATTCGGCGGCCAGGATGCTCACGTAATCCACGTAGCGCCGGTTCCACAGCGGTTCGAAAATGGTGTTGGCAAACCGCAACATGAGAATGTTTTGCACGGTCTCCTTGGCCAGGTAGTGATCGATGCGGAAGAGTTGGTGCTCGGCGAACCGGGTGTGCAGGGCCGCCTCCAGGACCTTGGCTGTGGCCAGATCCCGGCCGAAGGGTTTTTCGATGACGAGCCTGGCGTAGCCGGAGGTCTCCTCGGCCAGCCCGGCCACGGCCAGGTTGGTGGCGATGGCCTCGTAGGCCGTGGGCGGCACGGCCAGGTAGAAGACGCGGTTGCCGCCCAGGCCGCGTTCCCGGGACAGGGTGTCGAGGAAATCGGCCAGGGAGCGGAAGGTGGCCGGATCGTCGTAGTCCACCCGGTGGTAGCGCAGACGCGGGGCGAGCTTTTCCCACAGTCCCGGATCGCTCTGGCCATGGCTGGCCAGGGACTGGCGTGTGCGTTCCCGAAAGGCCTCGTCGGAGAGGTCGGTGCGTCCGGTGCCGACCACGGCGAAGTTTGCGGGCAGATGCCCGCCACTGGCCAGCGCGCCCAGGGACGGCAGGAGCATGCGGCCGGTCAGGTCGCCGGTGGCCCCGAAAATGACGATGGTCACCGGGTCCTGGACCTGGTCGAACCGGCAGGCGCTGTCCAGGACGGGTTGGGGATCGCCGAGGACCACGGCGGCCTGGGCGTCGGACGCGCTACGATCAGGCGTCATGGGGCCCCTTCCTTTTGACGGCGTGGCCGCCGAACTGGTTGCGCAGGGCCGCCAGGACCCGGTCTTGGAACGCGTTTTTTTGGCGCGAGGCGAAACGTTCGAACAGTGACAAGGTGATGACCGGGGCGGACACGGCGCATTCCACGGCCTCGGCCACGGTCCAGCGCCCCTCGCCCGAATCGTCCACGTAGCCTTCGAGGTTTTCGAGCTTGGGATCGGCGGCAAAGGCGTCCCGGGCCAGTTCGAGGAGCCAGGACCGCACCACGCTGCCGTGGTTCCACAGGTCGCAGATGGCCGTGAGGTCGAGCTCGGGCCCGAAGCGCGAGGCGGTAAGCAGCTCGAAACCCTCGGCATAGGCCTGCATGAGTCCGTATTCGATGCCGTTGTGGACCATTTTGACGTAGTGGCCCGAGCCCACGGGGCCGGTATGGAGGTGCCCGCCGGGACCGGTCAGGACGTCAAGGGCCGCCGTGAGGGTGGCCACGTGTTCGGGCGCGCCGCCGACCATGATGCAGTAGCCCTCGGCCAGGCCCCAGATACCGCCGCTGACCCCGGCGTCGCAGTAGCCGATNCGGACACGGCCTCGTGACGGCGCAGGTCGTCGTGGAAATTGGTGTTGCCGCCGTCGACGATGAGGTCGCCCGGGGTGAGCAGGGGCAGGAGTTCGTCGATGTGCTCGTCGGTCGCTTGGCCGGCCGGCAGCATGAGCCAGACCACGCGCGGGGCGGGCAGGGCGGCCACCAGCTCGGCCTTGCTCTTGCCAGCCCGGCGGTGGCGTTTTGGCCCTCCTCGCTGCTCAGCGAAATCCAGGGCCTTTTGGACGGTGCGGTTGAAAGCGACCACTTCGATGCCGCCCCGGACCAACCGTTTGGCCATATTGAGTCCCATGCGTCCAAGTCCGATCATGCCGAGTTTCATGAGTTTCCTCCGGATGCGTTGCGGGATGCCGCCGTCCTTCGGGTCCGCCACAGGGCGATGGCCCGTCTGGCTGCCAGGGGCAACAACCCGAGCAGGGCAAAGGCCAGGAGCAGTCCCGGAGTGACGATGCCGGCCAGGGAATCGAGCCGCCCCAGTTCCAGTCCGGCGTTGATGTAGACCGCCGTGGCCGGCAGCATGCCGATCTGGGAGACCACGGCGAACGTGGTCAGGGGGAGGTCGGTCAGGCCCATGGCCGCGTTGACCACGAAAAAGGGAAAGACCGGGATCAGGCGCAGGGAGAAGAGGTAAAAGGCGCCCTCCCGGCGCATGCCGGCATCAATGGCGGCAAGACGCGTTCCCAGGCGACGTTGGGCGGCCTCGCGCAGCAAGGTGCGGCACAAGGCGCAAGCGGCCGTGGCGCCGATGGTGCTGGCAAAGGAGACGAGCACCAAGGTGGTCCAGAAGCCGAACAGGGCTGCGCCGGCCAGGGTCAGCACCGTGGCCCCGGGCAGGCTCGCCGCCGCGACCAGCACATAGAGCACGAAATAGCCGGCCAGAAACGGTCCGGGCGAGGCGGCGTACAGGCCGGCTAGGTGGTCACGCGAGGCCTTGAGCCCGGCGAGCGTCAGGCTGTGGTCCAGGCCGAACCCGAAATAGGCCGCGACCAGCAGGGCCAGCAAACCGAGCGCGGCCAGCTTTTTCCGGTTGCCGGCGGTCATGCGACAGACTCCGGAAAACGGGCGATATACGCGTCCACGTCGAATTTTCGCCGGCAACCCCGTTCATTCATATACCGTACTTGGCCGTAGACCGGGCGATTGGCCCAGGGCCGGTCGTGCAGGCCGCCCACGGACCACAGCACCCCGACCACCCCGTTGGGGTCCCGGCCGTCCAGGGCATAGCGGTCGTTGAGGTACAAGGCCGTGTCCAGGGCCGCCTCGGGAGCGGACGACCATTCGAGGATTTTTTTGGCCCAGTACATGCGCAGATAGCCGTGGATACGCCCGGTATGGACGAGTTGGCGCTGAGCTGCGTTCCACAGCGCGCTGTGGGTGACTCCGGCTTCGAATTCCACCAGGTCGTAGAGGTAGGGGCGGGTATCGGCGGCATGGGCGGCCAGGGTCTTGCGAGCCCAGTCAGGCAGGGCGGCGAAGCTGTCGTAGGCCGGTTCGTAGTGGCAGAAATTATCGGCCAGTTCCCGGCGCACGACGCATTCTTCCAGAAACGCGTCGGCTCCGGCCGGGGCTTGCCCCCGGGCCGCGAGCACGGCCAGGGCCGCCCGCTGGGGAGCAAGCTGGCCGAAGTGGAAATAGGGCGACAGCTCCGAGGTGGCCGCGACCGTGGGATCGTTGCGGTGTTCGGCATAGAGGGGCAGGCGTTCCCGTATGAAGCGCTCCAGGGCTTTCCGGGCGGCGGCGCAGCCTGGGGTGGGAGCGGTCAGGGGATACACCGTGGCATCGGCCCGGAGGGCGGCTCGGGCCGCAGGCCAGGCCACCGGCGGGCAGTAGGCCAGGTTGGAGTTCGGCCAGGCGGGCAGATCCGGGAAGGGTTCCAGGAATTCCGACAGGCGCTTGTGGATCTTGGGCCGGAACGTGGCGGCGGCGTATTCCCGGCGCGGGGAGGCCACGAAACACGGCACCACGTTGTGGGTGTCCACCTCGAACAGGGGGCAGGGGTTCGCCGCGAGCACGGCCTGTTTCCAGNTCTGTTTNACGCGCAGGGGNTCGAAGTCCGTGACGCAGCAGCCGGCCTCGCTGGCGGTTAGAAAATTCGGCAGCAGGCAGGACGGGTCGCCGATTAGGAGAATGAGAGGAATGCCGTGGTCGCGCAAGGCGGCTTCGGTCTCGACCAGACCGTCCAGCATGAAGGCATACTGGCGCCAGGTGGCNCCGGGATAGGTCGNGGACATGCAGAAGACGACCAAAAGCGGGGCACCGGATTCCCGGGCCTGTTCGGCGGCCCACAGCAGGGCCCAGTTGTCGTCCGCACGCTGGTCGCGGCTTTGCCAATAGACCACCGGCCCCGTACGCGGGGCGGCATTGGACAAGGAGCGGACGCGGGCAGGATGGACCAGCATGNTGCCCTTGTAGGCGGTCGGGCGGTTTGTGGCAAGGCGCGGGCCTGATTCCCGGGGGCTTTTTGCGCCGCGAGGNCTTAACCCTGCTTTTTGACCGCTTCCCACAGGCCGTTTTTCGCGTCCATGTCCTGCTCATCGAGCTTGAGGCCGCGTTCCTGGGCTAGCTTTTCCATGGCTTTGTAACGGGAAAGAAACTTGTTGTTGGCCATGTCCAGACAGGTGTTGGCCTTGAGTCCCAGGCGGCGGCCGTATTCGGCCAGACTGAAGAGATAGTCGCCGAATTCCTCGGCCATGGCCTGTTCGTCGCCGGAGGCCACGGCGGCCTCGAATTCGGCCTGTTCGCGCAGCAGGCTTTGCCGCATGGACGCGTCGTCGGGCCAGGTGAAGCCGGACCGGGCCGCCTTGGAATGGATGCGGTAGGCCTTGAGCAGCGGCGGCAGTCCCTTGGGCAGGCTGGCGTACAGGCCTTCCTCCTTGGGTTTTTCGGCCCGCTTGATGCGCTCCCAGTTGCGCAGCAGTTCTTCGCGGCTGCCCACCTTGAGATCGTCGAACACGTGGGGATGGCGGCGGATCATCTTGGCCGCCGCGGTCTCCAGGGCGTCGGCCAGGGTGAAGGCGCCGCGCCGGGCCGACAGGGTGGACACGAAAAGCAGCAGGAACATGACGTCGCCCAGCTCCTCGGCCGTGCCGGCGGTGTCGTCCGAGCGGATGCAGTCCACCAGTTCGAAGGCTTCCTCGATGATGTAGTCGCACAGGGTTTGCGGAGTCTGGGTCTTGTCCCAGGGACAGCCTTCGGGGGAGAGCAGGGTGTTGAGAACTTCCTGGAGATGGTCCAGGGCGGCGGCGTTGGAAGCGGCGTCATTCATGTTTTTTCTCGGAGTCGGCGGCGGGCTGGGGCGCGGTTTTTCCGGTCGCGGCGGCCTTGGCGTCGGCGGTTTTGGCGGCGGAGGACGTCGCGGCCGGGGAGGCTTTTTTTGCCTCGGGCTTGGACGGCTCCGCCTGCTTGGCGTTGGGGGCGGCTTTTTTCGACTCGGCGGTCGGTTTGGCCGTCTCGTGATGCGGCTGGTCGGTCGGCTTCGGCTCCAGCTCGGGCCGTGGCACTTCGCCGGTTTTCTTTTCAGCTTCGGTCTTGTCCGGCGCCGGAGGTTTTTTGTCGGGCGCGGCGGCCTTTTTCGGCTCGGCCTTTTTCTCGACCAGGGGTTTGACGGCCTCCAGGGCGTCCTTTTTCCCGAAAGAGCGCAGCTTTTCGTGAATATCCGGTGGAATGTAGGCGACGAGTTTGAGACTGACCTTTTCCAGCACCGGCACCAGGGTCGAACCTTTGAGAAAATCCGGATGCGGCGCGGCCAGGTGGATGAGAAACAGGACCACGGCCGTGAGGACCACGCCCTTGATCAGGCCGAAGCAGCCGCCGAAAAACCGGTCCGCCCACTGGGTCATGGTCACCTTGACGATGCCGGACACGGCCAGGGCCAGAAACCAGACCGCGATCAGGGCCACGGTGAAAATGAGCAGGTAGGCGGCGGTGCCGGCGTAGTTGCCGGAGATGTAGGCAGTGAGCTTGGGGGCCAGGGCCCGGTGGTAGGTGCCGGCGCAGTAGAATCCGGTGATAATGGCGGCCAGCGACCCCACTTCCTTGACCAGCCCCCGCATGTAGCCCCGGAAGCTGAAAAAGAGCCAGATGATGCCCAGGGTCAGGTCGGCGATATTGAGGGTCGGCATGGACGATCGGGGGGTTGTGGTTCCCGCGTGTTCGCGACGGATGCCCCGGCTCTTACCAGATGCGATCGCGAAAACCAACCCTTGCCTCTCCCCTTGTCCCGGGCCGGGGAAGTGGGTAGACAGGCGGAAACGACAAGGAATCCAGCATGGAAAAGTCCTTGATGCCCACGGACATCAACGCCTTTCTGGCCGCGAAGGTTCTGGGGCAGGTCGATTTGCTGCGGCGGATCAGCGTTTCCTTATATAAGCACATCAATGGGTTGCCTGCCCCCAATGTGCTGCTGATCGGCAATTCCGGCACGGGCAAGACCACGCTCATGCAGGCCATTTCGGGCTTTTACGACGCCCACGACGACCTGGCCCGGTTCCGGGTCATGATCATCATCAACGCCAACACGCTCGCCGCCGAGATCGAGGGCGCGGACCGCACCACGCGGCTTTTCCGCAAGCTGGAAGGCCGGGTGCGGGTGCTGTTCGGCTCCAAACTCACGGCCGAGGCTCTGCGCGGTTATCTCGAAAACGCCACCGTGTGCGTGGACGAGGTGGACAAGATTTCGGGTCGCATTTCGGGCAAGCCCAATGTGGAGGGCATCACCACCCAGTACGCCTTGCTGACGCTTTTGGAGGGCGAGCAGTTCCTGTACCGGACCACGGTCTGGGAGGAGGGCGTGGGTGAGGTCGAGGCCGAGCTCGCCCTGGACACGGGCAAGCTGCTTTTCATCTGCGGCGGGGCGTTCGAGGAGCTCTACGACCAGGTCTACAGTCACATCGTCAACCGGCGCGACGACCGGCGGCTCAAGGAAGTGTCGGAAGTGGACCGCAAGGCCGACGGGTCGGTGTCGGTGCGGACGGTTGTGCGGTTCAAGCTGCGGGATTACTTGCGCCTGGCCGATTTGTTCGTCTACGGCATGATGCCGCAGTTCATTTCGCGCTTTGGCTCCATCGCCATGTTGGAGGAACTCGGCAAGGACGAGTTGCGCCAGATCCTGGTCGGGGCGGGCAATTCACCCCTGCGCCTGTGCCTGGAGTATTTCCGGCACATGGGCATCCGGCTGCTCGTCACGGACATGGCCCTGGACGCCATTGCCGGGGCGGCGGCCAAAAACAGCCGTATCGGCGCCCGGGCCCTGCGCGAGATTTTCAACGGTCTGATCGCCAATCATGAATTCGACCCGGTCCATTCGCCCAAATACGCGGTGACGAACAAAGGGCCGACACTCACCATCGATCAGGAGACCGTGGAGACCTATCTGCGGCGAAACGACTGATCCCGCGCGGCCCTCTCCCGGTTTTTCCCATTCCGCCTTGCAGGGGTCCGGGGGGATCATCCCCCCGGCGGAGAGATCCAAGAGAGGCAGAGCCTCTAAACTCTTCTCTAACCTGACCGGCCCACCAGTAGCCACGGAGCTAAGGTTAGGCCCCGGCACGCCCCCCCGCCGGAAACGACCGGGTCCCGCCGCACTGCACTGGCACCCGCCAGCCCTTGTCCTCACGTGCCCTTGTGTAACCGGCCAAAGCATCCAGACCCTTCTTGGTTTCCTCCCGGGCAAATAGGTGCCAGTTCGACCGTACTTGGGACCGCCGTGTAGCGGTGGGTCCTGGCCCCGCTAAGCTTTCGACCGCCAGTCGCCGCTCTAGCGGGCCGGGCCCAGGTAACGGTACGCCCGCCGCCGTCCAGGGGGCCGGGCAGTTACCTAGCCCGCCGGCCGGGTGCGACACCTGGCTAGTTAGGGGTCGGAGTGGGTGGCCGGACTGGCTGTCCGGGGGACCGGTTGTTAGGGGTCGGCAGACCCGCACGAGCAGGTGGCCGGCCGGGAGCCGGCCGCGCTGCGCGCGGGACTTGGTAAGTGGACGCGCTGGCCGGGCCTGTTACGCAGTAGGGACGTGCACGCTCCGACCCCGCTCAGGTTGGGCGGCGGCCTACGGGACCGGCCTCGCGGACCTGCACCAGACCCCGAACGGACTCCCAGCCGCGCCCCGTCCGGACCTAAAGACGAGGCCCGGGATCTGGTGCGCAGACGCGGTCCTTCGGCCCAGATATGCATACGACACGCTCCACCCCCTTTCCCTGGACCGGCCAGCCGAAAACCCGTGTCCCTGGAAGGTACGCTGCTTTCGACCTACCACAAAAAGGCGCGGGTTGCGAGGAGCGCTGTGGCTTTAGGTAAAGGACAAAAAGCCCGGACTTGGGCCGGGCCCGCGCTACTGGCCTGCGCCAGTCGAACCGAAGGACCAGGGCACCTCCGGGTACCCGCTCCCCTGCGAGTACAGCACCGGCCGGCCCGGCACACTTCCCCGTCCCTCTTGACCCCTTATTGTTTGCGGGGCCGCCCGTTC
>JGI20225J20221_1001526_pt1 | contig 30921 bp, 30 predicted proteins | sample BioMet4_FD_20221 | JGI IMG/M metagenome (IMG submission 20221)
TTTGAAATCGTCGGTGAAACGAGTGTACTTATAAGGATTCGCCGCCGTGCCATCGGTGCCCGCATCGGCGAAATAGGCGGCGACGCTTTGGCCACTCGTGCTCTGGAAGTACGTGACCATCTTATTCGCGATATACTCGGGGAAGACATAACTGATCGTGCCAGCGCTGTCCTTCTTATTGAAGATGCCACTACCCGCCAAGGCTTTAAGAATCGACTTGATCGCCATCGGGTCGCTATGGAAATAGTCGATGTTCGAGAGATCGCCGATATCCGCTGCCGCGGCAACAAGGGCATCGAGGGCGCGGCCTTCGGCTCCCCAATCCGTCACGTTCTTGAACGAGATACCATAGCTCGAGGCATCCGAAAGATATTGAACATTGGGCAAAATCGCGTTATCGAGCATCGTGCCAAGGATCGATTTGAGGATTTCTGAAGTATTGAAGGTGGTAAAAAGCGTTTCGAATTTGACCGATTTCAAACTCGCGATATTCGGGGTGCTCGAGGAAGAGAAAGAGGCGATGGTGCTCAAGATTCCTTCCGAAGAAATCGTTTCGAGGGCAGTGACGAACGAATTGATTTCCTTCGTCAAACCATCGCTATCGAGGCCATCAATCACATTGGCCAAATCGCTGAAATACGAGACCGAAGTGCTCGAAGCGCTCATCGTTTGCTTGAGTAAGACGTTAAGAAGAACGGTGATATTGCGGTTATTTGAACCGGTCGGGTTAATCAAAGGATTGGTAATCAACGCTTTCAGCAAGTTTCCGATCTGGGATTTATTCTCTGAATCTTTGAAGGAAAGAATGCTTCGCAAAACGGTGTCAGCGTTTCCCGCGGTGATGCCAGTCGAGTTACTCATCAAATAAGAAACCACATCTTGGTTCACCGTATAGACGCTGATCAAATTAGCGAGGTTCGTCCCAACGTTCGTCGAGAAATCGAGGGTGATGTCATCATCACTCGTCGTCGTCGATTTGTTGGTGTCGAAGCCTAAGCTCTTCAATGGCGAGGCATCGCCTTTTAAAAAGCCTTCGAAGACCTTCGGGAGAATCGCCGAAGCGATTTTGGACGAATCCAAAGCCTTCACGCCGTTGGTAAAACCACTCAAAAGGTTTTTATCCATGCCGATGTAATGGCCATCCGGATCGAAGTAAATGCCAGGGAGACCATCCAAATCCTTCAAAAGGTTCTTGCCTTCTTCGGTCGAAGCGATGTCGCTCAGGACTTTAAAGAGGTTCGAGAATTCGGTTTTGACGTTGCTCCGCCGTTCCGCCGGATCTGAAACGAAGAGGGCGGTTTTCACGCTGTCGAGCGAAAGGGCATCATTGCCGGTAAAACCAAAGGATTCATTGAGGCTATCTTGGAGAATCGTGAAGACCTTCGGCATCGCGTTCTCCAGGAAACTGCAATCCAATAAGTAAGAGGTCGTAGTCGAAGCTCCGCTTGAAGTCGTGCTGGTGCTTTCGGCCGCGGCAACGCTATCCCCGCCATAAAGGGCGGAACCATAAGTCGAAAGATTATCGATGATGCCAGGCAAGAGCGATTTGATATCGATGCTATAACTCGAAGTGCCAAGGTTCTTCGTCAAGGCCGGAATGAGTTTCGTATCCTTTTGGGCGATCCGGCAAACCGAATCGTAAACGATGGCCAGTTGCTCGCCCCATTTAATCGAGGAGAAGCTCTCCGGAACCTCTTTCGGAGTCGCCCCTGCCACCAAATCATCGGCTGCGGTGATCTCGGGGAAGAAATCCGAGATGCCAATCGTCTTGGCAGCGGAAGTCGGATCGGCTTTGGCTTTGGCCGCATCGCTGCAGCACATCACATAAACGGCCGATTCGATGAGGGTATCAAGAATCGCGAGATCCTCGCTATCAAGGGCTTTCAATAAATCTTCCATCGGCGTTTGCGAATCCGAAGAGAAGGCCGCTTGGACGATGTCGCTCGTCGCTCCGAGTTTGCCATCGGCGCCAATGACCGCGGAAGTCAAAACCTTATCAGCGACGATGCCTTGATAAAGGTCCGCCAATTTGTTGAGCGTCAGGCTGTATTTATATTTGCTGTCGCTGAAATCGATGCCGGTCTGAGTCTTAATATAAGGGGCGACCGTATCCATGTTCGTGATAATATCCAAAGCATAAGGGATGATGCCGGTAATCAGATCGGATTGAGCCAGTGCTTTAAGAACAAGAGGAGCGTATTCGCTGACGGCGAAAAAGGCGACTTTGCTTTGATCAAAACCTTTTTCGGAGATCAACCCGCCTTCAATCGCCAAGGACGAAATCTTGGCCAAAGAGGAGAACTCGTTAATCACGCTCACTTCTTTTTGGTCATAAGATCCTTTGGTCAAGAACTTGGTGAGCGTCATATCGAAAGAAGAATCGTTGCTGTCTTTCGTCCAAGAGAAAAAGACTTTAGAGAACAAGGAATCGTTATAGGTATCCACCACCGTTTGAATCGTATCGTAGGTTTTGTTGTCCGCGCGCAAAGAGGCTTTTTCTTCATCGCTCACTTTATTCCAGCCATAGGCGAAAGAATTTACCATGCTGGTTAAGGGAAAAAGGAACATGGCGCCGATGACGATGCCGATGACCAACTCTTCAAAGGCAGAGATCAATTTGCCTTTCTTGTAGCTTTCTTTGCGGCGATCGGGGGGAATGATGTGTTTGAAGGCGATGTGCCAAAGAAGGAGAACGATCAAATTGCCTAAAGTTGCCAAGAGGCTTCCTTCGATGGATACCAGCAAAAGCATCACAATCGATTTGGCCAAAGCATTGGCATAAGCCGCCAAATCCTCTGGGGCCATCGAGACGTTATAAAACTTCAAGGCATCAGCAATCGCGTTGGAGATCGCCGAGTAGGGCGTGCCGAACTCGAGAACCGCCGAACCGCTCCGATTTCCATCGTTGAGCGGGATCGAGATTTTCGGAATCGCGAAGGAGGTCATGTCCCAATTGCCCACGGCATCGGCAATAACACCCAACGTCGTAAAGCAGATGATGAACAAGACGGCGAAAGCGATGACCCGATAGGTGCCATAACGCCACCCGCGAGCGAGCCCGCGCAAGAAGAAAAGGACGAGCGCCACCAAAACGACAACGAACAAAACAATCAAAACGATATTGAGGTATTTGGTNATGTCGGAAACGTTCATAGAATGCTTATGTTCGTTTTCTCCTTACTTAATTATGAGGTGGATTAATTGCGAAATTCAATTACAATATTGAAGGTTCGTTCCTAAAAGATCGAATATCGACCATGAAAACTTGTTTCCGCAAAGAATATTGCCGCCAATGCGGCAAACCATACGATCCTGCCTTAGGAAAATGTCCCAACTGTGGAACACAGTCGGTTGCCTTTGAAGATGTTAAAGGCATGGCAAACCTGACTCCGATGGGTTGGGGCAAAGAGCTTGCCCTCTTTTTAACGGGGTGGCTTGGTTTCCAATTGATTGGCACTTTAATTTCGTTAATCGTTCTCAGCGTCGCCAAAGGCGCTTATGAATCNGCCGGGCTTTCGGGAGCTTCTTTGACAGCGGCGATGAATGCTTTCCAAGGCTCTGTCACTTATGCCGGAGCGGTTGATTTCAGCGCTTACGTGATTCTTTTTTGCTTAATGCTGGTCATCCTCGACCGCGATTTATATCGCCTGACCAAACTTTTTAAAAAAGGCAAAACCTATTTTGGCATCCTCGCCGGAGTGGGCATGGTCATCCTCAGTGCCATCTATGGGATGATCATCCAGGCCACCGGGCTCAAAGGCACCAACGATAATCAGTCGATTATCAACGAACTCGTTGCTAGTAGCCCAATTCTCTCGGTCTTGATTTTCTCCTTTTTGGGGCCGTTTTGCGAAGAATTGGCCTACCGCGTTGGTTTATTCGGCCTCGGCAAACGGATCAATACCTATTTCGCCTATATCGTGGTTTCGCTGATCTTCGGCTTAATTCACTTGAACTTCCGCAATCTCGGCAGCGCCCTCGAATGGGCCTACTTCCCCGACTACGTGATTTCCGGGTTCTTGTTCTGCCTCCTCTACGATAAGCTGGGTTTCGGCGCTTCTTATGCCGCCCACGTCACCAACAACTTCATCGGCATCATGGGGATTATTATCTCAGTCAATTTTGGAAAATGATATGCGTGAAAAAAGCCAAGTCCTCAGCGAGTTCTGGATCAAGATCTTAGCGATTCTCACGATGACCTTAGACCATATCGGCGCTTTTATCGTCGATAGTGACTGGACGGTCAATTTCCCGACCAACGGCGTCGCTTATGGGGTCGGCTACGTCTTCCGCTGCGTGGGGCGTTTATCCTTCCCTCTCTTCGCTTTTATGCTGGCCGAAGGGATGCGAAAAAGCCATGACCGGGTAAAATATCTTTGCAGAATCGGCATCGTTTGGCTTTTACTTGCGGCCGTAGAGACCTTCTTCTACTTCTCACCGAAGTACGTCTCTCTCGCCCGCGACCAAGCCTTCACTGATTTATTGGTTTTCGGCTTATTCATCTTCTGCCTCGAATTAAAAGGGCCGAAAAAGCTTTTCGCCCTTTTGCCCTTAGGCTACGTTGGGCTCTCTTTCGCTGCTTTCACGAGTGAGCAATTTGCTAATGCCACCAATGCCACCTCTTATTGGTCCAGCTACTTTCCCCTCTACTTGCGCGCGTCCTATTCTTTATATGGCTTCTTGATTTTCTTGGGTTTCTATTACGCTTACCCTCTCGCCGACAAGTTTATTCGCAAGAGCCTTGAACAAACGGATACGGAATTGGCCGAATATCAAAAGGGCAAAGAATATCGCTCGCTCGTCAATTTAATCGGCATCACCTTCTTTTTAGCGGTTACCGTGATCTATTGGGGCATCAGCAAAGCTGCTCCTTCTTATGATTACCTCAACATGTCGATCCAGACCTATGGCCTCCTCGATATCGTCTTCTTGGTGATGTATAACGGGACGCGGGGCTATGACAAAAAAGCCTTCCGTTACATCGAATACGCCTACTATCCTGTGCATCTCGCTTTGCTTGCGCTGATATTTAGTCTAATATTTCGGTGAACGGAGGATAACCATTCATGTTAATGCACGTTAAAGAAAAAGCCGACTTCGAGAAAGAAACCAAAGAGGGCAAAGTCCTTGTGGACTTCTTCGCCACCTGGTGCGGACCTTGCAAGATGCTCTCGCCCCTGGTCGAGAACTTGGCCAAAGAACACGACGACATCAAGGTCTTAAAGATCGATGTCGACGAAGCCGAAGCCATCGCGGCCGAATACAATGTTTATTCGATCCCGACTCTGATCTACTTCGAGGATGGCAAAGCCGTCCGTCAGTCCGTGGGCTACATCGGGGCCGATCAATTAAAACGGTTCGTCGGTCTTCAATAATTTTAAAATCGCATTTCGGTTTTTAAGCGGTAGGTCCTTCCTGCCGCTTTTTTATTCGACATAATCAACGATTCGAGTGTAGCGAGACAAAGCGTAAGCGCCATCGTGGGCTTCAAGCGGCTCCGTCAAAGACATGTGAGGGCCGACCACCCGGGTCAAGCCCGCCAAAAAGAGCTGTTCCCGCACCCGGGTTTTCTTCGACTCATCCACCAACAACGCGCAGCTCTGGAGGTAACCACGATAAGGTTTGAGCACTTCAACGATCTTCTCTTCCGGAAGCGGTTTGATCCATAAATTGCGAAACAAGAAGGACAAAACAAGCTCTGAATCGGGATAAATCGTTGCAGAAACCCCGTCTTTTTGATAAATTTTGCCCCGGCCTTCCATCCGCTCATTCAATAAAGAGAGGGCGCTTTTGGCGCGCATCCCTAAACTGGCGGGACCCATTTTGGCGTTGGTGGCGCACAGCACAGCGATGAAACGCTCGGCAAAGCTCTCAAGGTCTTTTTCATCGGCGCCATCGAAATAAATCCCTTGGCACGAAGAACAAAGCATTTGATTCGATAAACAAATATCCTCGGCTAAGTCACTAAGGTCTTCCTCGCTTGTGGTTTGATCCACATAGGCAAAGGAGAGTTTGTGGCCCCAAACGATAATCTGAGAATTAGGATCGGCGAATTCACGGACGCCTTTGACGGCGAGATCACCGCCCCAAACCACGATGGCATCGGCATAGTGGCTCAGCTCTTTTAAGGTATCAATCTCGGTCGAAGGAACGTCAAAGACATAAATATAGGGAGCTAAAGACGGTTCTTCTTTTATCAATTCCTGCAAGAGTTTAACCGATAAACCTTTATCCCCCGTTGGGAGTTTCAAGAGATTGATGTTGCCAGCCAAAAGACCTTCCAAAACCGAATAAGCAGGTAAGAAATCCACATTGCCCGCAGCGATATGAAGAAGAACGCCTAAAGGCTTCCGAACAGCGTAATGGTGCGGAGAAACTTCCTGAGGTGCAAAAGGGCTTGCTCCAAGTTCGAGTTCAACCTTTTTCTTCAAACCCGCGCCAGAGAATTCTTTAGCGTATTCAAGAAAGGTCTCGTGCGAAAGATGCGCCATCGAAAGTAGCGGCTCCGCCAAGGCATCGAATTCGCCTTTTAAGACCCGCTGATAAAGCCTTTCCGCAGCGGCGTAAATCTTTTCCGGATCGAGTTTGGGGCCCTTCAAAGTCGCGGGGATTCGCTCCTTCAAAGACGAAATAATGGAGTTTTGCAAGGATTCTTCAAAAATCTGGCCATTCGCTAAGATCATGATTTCGCTCCTTTGAGGAGGTCCTCAGCCCCCGCCGCGCAGGTCTTGATGTCTTCGAGGCCGACCCGGCCGACAATCTCAAGATAAGGCGAAGAAATCCCGCAGCCGCAATCCTCATCATGCAAGATCCCCAAATCATCGGTGACGATGCTCGTTAACGGAGCGGCGCGGCTGATCGGAGTCAGAAGATTGATCAAGCCCATCTGTCCATGGGGCAACGGTTCAAACGTGTCGGGATCGCGGATGATGACCCTGGCGTAGACCGGGGTATGAAAATGGTGCTTCTCGCAGGTCGTCCACATAATCGGATGCTCAACTGCCCCGAAGAATTCGATGATGTCTTTTTCTTCTAAGCCTAAAACTTCATGGGCCAAATCATAGAATTCTTGTTTGGAACAGGCTTGGGCGTAGAACTGTTTCCAACCCCCGCCGAGGGTCATNTTGCTNCCTTTNGGAAGCTTGACATGGACACCATGGGCTTTCATTTGCTGGAGCAAGAANAACGTATAGGCCGGGAAGCCAAGCGAGCGTACTTGATGGTGNCCTTTGGCATAACGGATCAGTTTCTTTTCAATGTTTTCAAGATCGACTTTATACTCCCCATTGACCCAGCGAATCGCATAATCTTTCGATAACGCCGGCGAGGTGAAGGTAAAGCCCCAGGAGCTTTTGGCAATCGCTTTATTGTTGCCTTTATGAGGCTGGTAGCCAAAGACCACGAAATGGGTTGGCTTCAAACTCCAGACTTTATGGTAGCGAAACAGCCTTTTTACCATGCCCCAATCGCGGAGAATCGTGTAGATGTCGTAGCCGATTTTCGACTGGTTGTGGCCGCTCGTTCCGCTTGAAGTGACTTTGAGGATCATCTTCTTGTCGGGGCGCGAAGCCAAATAATGATGTTTGAAATAAAGGGTCGGGATATAAGGAATCTTGGCCAGGTCATCGTAATGCTGAATCATCTCTGGCTTAAAGTGTTCCCGCTCCAGAATCGCTTTGTATTCCGGGCAATGGGCATAATGCCAAGCGCAATTCTCCCGCATGGCTTTCACAAAGAGGTCATCGTTCTTCAAAGTATCGTAAGGATGACGAAGACGAAAAAGCTTTTTGACGTGATCCATATTCCAATGATAGCCTCTTTGGGCTAAAAGAACGATGCTTTTCCCTTTTTTCCCTTTGCCCCTTATCCTTGCTTGTGCTATATTCTTCTTCGCCGAATACACGGACCATTGGTGTAGCGGTCTAACATGTCTCCCTGTCACGGAGAAGATCGGGGGTTCGAATCCCCCATGGTCCGCCAANTGGTAGAACATCAGCCTTCCAAGCTGATTACACGAGTTCGATTCTCGCCGCCTGCTCCATGAACAAAAGATATCCCTGTTTTGCAGGGATATTTTCATTTCAATGGGGATTTACGGTTCTTTCTCTTTTAATCCGGGGCTTTCGAAAAGGGAAACATGAAAGATTAGAGTAGGAAAAAAGGTTCCCATTTGGTAAACTAACGAACTATGAAAAAGAAAACGCTCGCTTCTTTAGCTCTCCTCGCCGCCGCACTCACTTTGTCTTCCTGCACCACGCCTAAGGCCACTTCCAGCGCCCTTTCTTCGACGGATGTTTCTTCTTCTCTTCCTTCGAGCGCTTCGACTCCGACGTCAAGTTCCTCCTCCGCTTCGACTTCTTCGATTGCTTCTTCAAGCGCGGCAAGCTCTACCGCTGCTTCATCTTCCTCTAGTTCCGCCTCTTCCAGCGCCTCTATCTCCTTTTCGAGCAATTCTTTGGCGGGCGATTATTATGCCAAGGTGGATCTGACTCAGACGGGAGCCTCTTTGCGGACCAGTTTAGGGAGTCTTCTCAATAATGCCGCTTATTCGATTCCTTCTTATGAAGCCCTCAAAATAACCTTGCCTCAATGCGATCTCGACCCGAATGGCTCGGGCAAGATGCTCGGCTTCTATGACGAAACGAAGCTCCCGACCAAGTGGGATGACCAAGACACTTGGAATCGCGAACACGTTTGGCCCAAAAGCTGGGGCAGTCTCGGCATTTCCGGCCCGGGCGCCGATCCTCACATGCTCCGCCCGGCCTCCGTTAGCATCAACTCGGATCGCCACAATTATTACTATGGACTGAGCAGCGATGGTTCTTCCTATTGGGACCCGGGACAATACCTCGAAAAATACCGGGGCATCGCCGCCCGCATCTGCTTTTACATGGCCACCCGTTACTGGAAGAGCTATGGCCTTGATTTGGCGGAAACTGCCACCGCCAAATGCATGGGCAAAAAGTCGCGCCTTCTCGAATGGAACAAGACCTACCCCATTGATGCGACCGAGATCCACCGCAACGAAGTGCTTTATAAGCTTTATAATGTTCGTAATCCGTTCATCGACTATCCGTCATTAGCAACTTCGATTTGGGGCAATTAATCCCCGGGAGACAGTCTTATGGATAAAACCCTCGTTTTAGCGACCCATAATAAAAACAAAGTCCGGGAATACCGCGAGCTTTTGGAACCCCTCGGTTACAAAGTCCTTTCAGCGAGTGACATGCTTATCAATCAGGATCCTGAAGAGACCGGCGCCACATACGAAGAGAATTCCTACATCAAAGCCAAAGCCCTTCGCAACGTCGTCCCTTATCCGGTGATCGCCGATGATTCAGGGATCGAAATCAAAGCTTTGGGCGAGCATTTCCCTGGCCTTCATTCCGCCCGATGGGCCAATGAAATCGCCCAGGGGGATTACGCGATAGTGGATCAGCATGTTTTGGATTTGCTGAAAGAGACGAAGGATCGCTCTGCCGAATATCATTGTTGCATCTGCCTCTTGGAAAATAGCGACAGCAAACCCCTTTATTTTGAGGGGGTCTGCAAAGGTCATATCCTCCACGCTATCACCGGGAATAATGGTTTTGGTTATGACCCGATTTTCCATGAAGATGAGCACAACCTTGATTTCGGCGCCTGTTCCGAAGAAGAAAAAAACGCCGTCTCCCATCGGGCGAAGGCGTTCAAGAAACTCGTCAAGTATCTTTCTACTTCAGCAAAGTGAGAACCAAACCCGAGAGGATAAAAGCCTCACCGAGCAAGTAGGTCACCATGATATAAAAATCCCGCCGCTTAAAGTCTTTGATGAAGATGGTGTAAGCCAGTATCGAATCGGAGGCGATGAAGCAAACATCGCCGATGATCACCAAATAGAAATATTGGGCGAATCCTAGGCAAGTGCCCATGATCGCCGCGGCCCCAACGCAGATGAGAATCGTGCTATAAAAGATGCCGAAGGCGGTGAAGATTTTCGAGTGGTTCGTGATTAGCGCCATCGGGTAAACCGAAAGAAGCATCACTAGAACCACGAAGAGAATCATCCAGCCCCAGGCAAAGGGTGAATTCGCGAAGACCCCAGCGGAATAAAGAATCTGAATCATCGAAGCGATATAAAGCCCATGTCCGATCCAGAAGGAGACCACGCCTAAGCCTACGCAAACTTTATTGTCTTTCCAAATCAAGATGATGTCGCCCACAAATCCCGCTAAGGCGGCGATATAAAGCATCGGATAATGGGGAACGGCCAGAATCACCGCAATCGAAAGAAAAAGAAGACAAAATGGCTTTGAGATTTTTCGGAGCTTCTCTTTTTCAAGAAAGGCGACCACCAAATGAAAAAGGGAGCAAGCAAGGAACAAGCCCAGAGCAAGATAGAAGAAAACGCCTGTGAGTCCCGTGGGTAAATTCATTCATCCTCCTTGTGCGCTTTGGCGCTGGCTTTAGCTTTTCGCTTTTCTAAACGCATTTCCTGCTTTTTTTGATAAGCCGCTAACCGCAATTCGTTCTGCATTTTCAAGTTGGCGACGTATTCGCTCATAAGCACCGAGAATTCGCCAGCCTTGGTTTTGAAAGGCAAAATCCATTCTGGGGTTTTCTTAAGCCGTTGATAATGCTCTTGGAACGAGACCTTGATTTTGTCCCAATCGACGACCAACTTGCTGTCGGCGACCGCTTTGCGAATCTTCTTGGCGAGACCAAAGCTCCAGCCAAGGTCCACCGCGAGGATGCCATAGAAGAAACTCTCGAGCATCGCAATCGCTAAGGTATTGCTCATATACCAAGCCACCATCGCCTGGAAACCCGGATTGATCCATAAAACATAGACGGCGCCAAGAATCCCCCAAATGAGGGAGAAAAGCGGGCAGATGATGCCTTCGAAATTCGCCCAGCGGTTCGAGTAATCCCAAAGTTTGATTTTCATGCCTTTGATGAAGATCAAGCCCGCGATGAGCTCGATTAAGGTCATGAGAACTCCGATGCAAAGGATCTCAATCGTCTTATTCCAATAGGGATTTGCGGAGATATCGCCCCAAGGGATATCGTTCGCGAAAAGGTAAAAACCGACGACGCCAAAACCGTATAACGGGAGCAAAGGCCCGGTTAAGAAGCCGGGGTTGACCCATTTCTTTTGCGAGACGAAACGACGAAAGAAGAGTTCGCACACCCAGCCGGCAAAACCGCCGAAGAAGAAGAGTCCGCTATAGGTCAGAAACCAAGTCATGGTGCTATTGTAGCATACCCATTTGGCTTTCGGGACTTTATAATAATCGTATGGAATCGAAAAAATTAACGCTTCGTCAATGGTCGGGCCTTTTACTTATCGGACTTTGCGGTCAACTTGCTTGGTGCATAGAGAACAACTACATCAACATGTGGGTTTATTCCCAATCCTCCTCCACTTCCGCCATCACGTGGATGAGCGTCTTCTCCGCCATCGCAGCGACTTTAACCACGATCTTCATGGGCGCTTTGAGCGATAAACTCGGCAACCGCAAAACCTTTATTGCCGTGGGCTATGTCGTTTGGGGGCTATCGGTCGTCTCCTTTTCCTTTATTAACCGCGATAACATGTCCGCCTTGTTTGGCGATGCCAACGCCGTGCTTGGGGTTGGTATCTTCATGGTGGTACTCGATTGCATCATGACGTTCTTCGGCTCGACTTCAAATGACGCTTGTTTCAATGCCCGCGTCACCGAAATCACCACGAGCGAGAACCGGGGCAAAGTCGAAACCGCCTTGTCCGTTTTGCCCTTGTTCGCCAATGTCATCGTCCTTCTTGTCGCCGGGATCTTCGGCGCCAACGCCCAGCTTTCCGACACGCAAAAGAGTCAAATCAGCGCTGGCGAAAGCACGGCGAGTTTCCTCAAGATGCCCTGGTTTTATTTCTTCTTGGCTTTTGGCCTTTTGATGGTCATCGTTGGCATTGTCTCGCTCTTTCTTCTCGAGAAGGATAAAATCGCGCCGAAGAAGGACACCAAGTACTGGAGCAATCTGGTCTATGGCTTTAAACCGAGCGTCATCAAAAAGAACCCGAAACTCTACATCGCTCTATTGGGTTTCATGGCCTTCAATACCGCAATNAACTGCTTCATGCCTTTCTACATGGTCTATTTCCAAAATGACACCCAATATGGCGGAGCGGGCGTCGGCTCGGGCACCAATTTCTTCATTTGCCTGGGTTCTATCCTTATCGCAGCCTCGTTATTAGCGATTATCGTCGGACTTTTCATGGATAAAATCGGCAAGATGAAATTGCTTTTGCCCGCCCTAGCCTTAACGGGTTTGGGTTTGCTCCTCATGTATTTCTCTCATGCCTTATGGGCTTACATCATTTCCGGCATCCTCATGATGGGCGGCTATCTCATCTCCACCGCCATCCTTGGGGCCATTATCCGCGATGAAACCCCCACGGATCAGGTTGGGCTCTTCCAAGGCGTCCGCATGGTTTTCGTGGTGCTCATCCCCTTTGCCGTCGGTACGCCGATCACCAATTTGGTCTTCCAGCTCAGTGGCATCACCTACACCGATTCGTATAACCAGACTTCCCCTGCCCCGACCGCGGTCATGTTCTTGGTGGCTTTAGGCTTCATTGTCTTGGCCCTCGCCCCTTCGCTTTGGCTGATCCTCCGCGAAAAAAAGAACCCGAAGGTTCTTGTTCCATCCTCCAAAGAAGAAACTAAGCCGGAGTCGGATAAAACTCCGCATCAGCCATGATGGTATACGAATCAACGGCTTTCCCGGCGTAGATTTGGCCATCGCAGTTGATGAATCGCCCGCTCCACGAAGCGACGCTTGAAGAGAAAGCCACGCTCCCAGTGCCATAAGAAATCGTCGTCGTGCCAGACGCGCTCACGCAAGTGAAGGCTTTGGTATAGGGAACTTTGATTTCGCCTAATAGAGTCTCGTCATTATTCTTTTCCGGATCCTTGTCATAAAATTTCACGCTGAACTCGTGCGCCTTTTTGGTGTAATGAGCCAAGAACGAAATCGCAAGGCCATCCGCCATTTTGCCCACGCTATGCCAGCTCGTCCCATCGGAAAGATAGACCGGGTAAGTCGGGTTGCAGCCATAAGAATCATTGAGCGCCGTCTCAGCGAAAAGCGTACCAGAAACGCCTGCGGTATCAGGCTTGCTCTCACCGCTTTCGAAAGTTAAGGTCGTCGAAATCGAGGTGGCGTTCGCGTCATTTTTAAGCGCAAAGTTCGGGGCCGAAGAACTGCCAGCGCTGGGATTGACAAAATCGTAGCCCCAGAAACCCTGAGTATTCGCTTGGGGATGGGCATAATCGACTTGCTGATAAGAAACCAAAGTGGGGAAACTCGGAGCCACGCCCCAACTTAAGCCGCTCGGGCTCGTCGTTAGTTTCACGTTGTCGTCATTATAGAAATTGACGCTATAGGTGTATTCTTTTTCGCTGAAATGGGCTTTGACGGAGAGGTCGCTAGTGACGGAAGAAAGATCGATTGCGCCGCCATCCATCGCCGTCCAACCATCAAACTGGCGGTAGGCTCCGACTTTGCTCAAGGCGGCTTTGCTTCGGGAGACATAATTCCAGGAGGTGCCATCCTCGTATTTGCTCTCATGCGCCATCGTATTGGCATTGCCTTTCGGCATCACATAAGAATAACCGATCCGAACTGGAGTCGGGCTATCGTCAAAATACTGGACGGTCAAAGTTCCGGAAGCGTGGGAAGTCGATGAACTCGTTGAGGAGCAGGAAGCCAGCGCGGAAAAGGCCAATAAACAAGGCAAAGTAGCAATTATTAGCCGTCTTTTCTGATTCATCGCCCTTATTATGGTGATTTTCGAAGGAAGAGGAAATACTTTTTTGTCAATCGATCCCGTTTTTTGAAAAAGCGATATTGCCCTCGCGCGTGTACGAGGGTATAGTTAAAAAGCAATTAATGGGAAGAATCATCACCTTATGAAAAAAACAAACAGTAACAAATTCCTCTGCGGCCTCGTTGCGATCTTTGGCATCGTTGCTATTTTCGTCGAATACGCTCCGGCCTTTAACGAAGAAGGCGGAACCGCTTTGGGCAATGTCTTCAAAGCCATGTTTGGCGCCTCTTCGGAAAACCTCGCCACGGTTTGGCCGTTGGTCCTCGCGTTCTGCGGACTTCTCTTAGGACTTATTCTTGCTTTCGCCGGACTTCTTGTCGATGGCAAAGCCCTCAAGTACGTTTATCTTGCTGACGCGATTCTTTATATCGCCGCCGGCGTTCTCTTCCTCTTCATGAAGACTTTCTATGTTGCCGCCAATGGCCAGTATTCGGTCATCTCCGCCAACCAAGGTGCCTTAGGTTCAGGCACGATCACCACGGTCGTCTTCGCTTTCTTATCGGGCGCTTCCGCTGCCGGTGGTTTCTTGCTCACGAAGAAAGACTAATCGTAACGAAAAAGCAAAAGGCTCCGATCATTCGGAGCCTTTTTTCATCGGATAGCCTTTTTCTTTTAACGCTGAGACGATTTCCTCAACCACCCGGGGAGTTTCTTTTTCGATTTCATTCCCCCAATAACGAAGGATCGTGTAGCCCTCTTTCGTCAATTCTTCNTTCACTTCTTTGTCGCGGGCGATGTTCCGTTCGATCTTCTTAACCCAATAATCCTCGTGGGAATGGATCTTCGCTTTCTGCTCGTCGAAATGATAGCCGTGCCAGAATTCGCTGTCGCAGAAGACCACNATTTTATATGCCTTCCAGGAAAGATCCGGATGGCCATAGATAAACGAGGAATTATGACGGTAATGAATTCCCAAAGCGGTAAGGGCATGGCGAAGGGTCATTTCGATCCCCGTGTCTTTGCCCCGAATCCGCGACATCGTGTAAGAGATGGTTTCCTTCGAGCGCGGCTTCATGAATAAATAAGGTCCATCTTAAACGTGCAAAGACTCCCCTCTTTGGAGCTCGTCGGCGCCACTTGATCATGTTTTGCCAAGGTTGTTGAAGAAGGCGAAACGAGATAGGTGGCATCCAAACTCGTCAGCAAATAATTCTCCATGACGAAATGGAGGCTCTCGACGTTGGCGTTGATTTGCGGGGTTTCGGTGAACAAGGCCGTGAAATCCAAGGAATGCCCCCGCANGGTCAAATCCAAGGAACCGCCGCCTTTCGACGAAAGGTTGTAGGAGGTCAATTTGTTTTCGGTTCCCGTNGAAACCGAAGNGAGCAAACCCTTGGTGGCATTGAGGGCGTAAATGTTTTCGTTAAGCAAATAATTCGGCANATCGAAGAAATTATAAAGATAGGCATCTTTGACCGGGTCGTAAGAAAGCGGGCTATCACCATTGGTGGCAATATAGTAAACCGTTTGGCCCGAAACCGAATCGGTGGTCTTAGTGACCGCGTAGGTATCGGTTCCTCCCGAAGTCTTTCGCTCGATGTTGGTCAAGTACGTGATGGCGTTGGAATAGACGACGGAAAGCGAAAGATAAGGCAAATCACTCTGGAGGTTATCGGGGGCTTGGATCGTGCTTCGAAACGTATACGAGGTCCCCTGAAGCAAATTCGGAACGTCCTTCGTCAAAGCGGAAGAAATCAAACTCATCCCTTCATCGATCGTGATGACTTTGGCGGAGTTTTTCCCGCAGCCCGAAAGAAAAACAAGGGGGAGAAGGAGAAGGATTTTGCGGAGATTTTGCTTCATAACTCTTTCATTATACCTAATGGAATTGCGCTTCGTAGAGCGAAGAATAGAAACCCTTTTTCGCCAAGAGTTCTTGATGGTTCCCCATTTCGATGATCTCGCCCTCTTTCATGACGACGATCAAATCGCTTCCGACAATCGTCGAAAGCCGATGGGCCACCACGAGCGACGTCTTGCCTTTCATCAATTCATCGAAGCTCTTCGACAGCAAAGATTCGGTGCGAATATCGATGGCGGAAGTCGCTTCGTCGAGAATAACGATTTCAGGTTCAAGAAGCATGACCCGGGCGACGCAAACGAGCTGTTTTTCGCCAATCGATAAGCCAGAAGAATCGCTGATCCAGGTGTCATAGCCCTGGGGCAGACGTTCGATAAAGCCTTCCGCCTGGGCTTTTTTAGCCGCGGCATAGACTTCTTCTTTGCTCGCTTCTGGCTTGGCGTAGGCAATGTTGTCGTAGACCGTGCCCGAGAAAATCCAGGTATCCTGAAGCACCATGCCGACATGAGAACGGAAGGCCTCTTTTTCAAGATCTTGGGTCGAAATCGAATTGGCGTAGAAAGCGCCTTTTTGAGGATCGTAGAACCGCAAGAGCAGGTTAATCAAAGTGGTCTTGCCGCATCCAGTCGGACCGACCAAGGCGACTTTATGGCCCTGGAAAATCTCAAGGGAAAAGCCCTTGATGATCTCGCGGGAAGAATCGTAGGAGAAATGAAGATCGTCCGCTTTAAGGGTCGCGATCTTGCCCTCGAGTTTTTGCGTGCCTTTGTTGACATCGCGCTCAAGATGCACGGCATCATCAATCCGTTTGAAGGAGGCGAAGGCATAATCGATTTCAGTGACGACATCGCTGATTTCATTAAAGGGCTGCATGTAGTTGGCGGCGTAGGTGAGGAAAGCGGAGAGATCCCCGACCATGAAGGCGACGCCGACATTGACGTTTTTCACCAAGAACACCGAACCTACCGCGATAACCGCAGCGTTGATGATGGCGTTCACCAACCGGGTGGAAGGGTTAATCAAGGAAGCCCCGAAGGCTGCTTTGAAAGTGTTGGCCCGATAAGCGAAATTGACTTGGTCGAAATCTTTCTCGCGGCTTGCGGCGATGTCAAGGGTCGTCACCGTTTCGGAATTCGTGAGGCTTTCGGAAGCGAAAGCCATGACCTCGCCACTCGATTTGGCCTGGGCTTTGAAATATTTCGAATTGAACTTCGAGACTTTGCGGGAAATGATCATGCTGATAGGCGTGAGCAGCACGACGATGAGGGCTAAGGCCCAGTTCAAAGAGGCCATGAAGCCCAAGGTGAAAAGAATCGCGATGATGCCATCGTAGAAAGCCGCAAAGCCAGCGACGAGGCCGGTTTGGACGTTTTCGATGTCGTTGACCAGGCGAAGGACCAAATCCCCCTGCCGATGTTGGTCGATATAGGAAATTGGGGCCTCTTGATAGGCTTTGAAGAGGGAATTGCGGAGATTTTTGATGACACGTTGACCCAAAAGAGCGGTGAGATAGTCGAAAGCATAACGGAATAACGTGCCACTGCCGACCAAGATGAACATGATCTCGAGATAGAGCTTAAAATTGGCTTCATCGACGGTGCCGCTGACCAGTTGGTTGATGAGTTTGCCTGCGAGAAAAGGAATCATGAGTTTCGAACCCGTCGCGACGAAAGCACACAAAAGCGAAACGAGGATAATCCAGAGGCAGCCTGTCAAATANGGTTTGAGTTGCAAATACTTTTTCATGCTTGGGACCTCTGCATGGCATCGATGTCATGATAAATCGGGCAACTCTTGAGCAGCTCTTCATGGGTGCCTTGGGCAATGATTTTGCCATTGTCAAAGACGAGGATCTTTGCGCAATCCCTCAGCGAGGAGGCCCGCTGGGACACGATGATCTTCGTCAGTTCTTTTCGTTCCGCGATATTGTGGCGGACTTGCTGATCCGAAAGGAAATCAAGGGCTGAGGTCGAATCGTCCAAAATGAGAATTTCGCTCTGTTTGAGCAAGGCACGGGCAATCAATAAACGCTGCTTCTGCCCACCCGAAAGGTTGGCGCCCGCTTCCTCAATGGGGTGATCGAGGAAGTCGGGATAACGCGAAACGTATTCGTAAGCCAAAGAATCCTTGAGCGCCTGAATCATCTCTTCTTCGCTCGCATCGGCTTTGCCTAGCAAAAGATTCGAACGGATTGTTCCTTTAAAGAGCGCTGGCTTTTGCGAAACGAAAGCGATCTCTTGGTGAAGTTTATCCAAGTCATAATGCTCCAAGGGTTCTCCTTTATAAAGGATGACGCCGCTGCTCGGGGTATAAAGCCGCTCTAAGAGGGCAAGCGTCGAACTCTTGCCGCTGCCNGTCCCGCCGATCAAGCCGATCCATTGGCCTTTCTCGATCGTGAAATTGAGGTCAGCCACCGCTGGCTTATCGCCTTTTTGCCCATAAGATAANGAAACGTCCTCAAAAGAAACCAAGGGGGAATTCGCTTCATTATTCCCTGCAAAACACGGCTTGTTTTCAATTTGCCCTTCCAAAGAGAAGAACCGATCCAAGCGTTTTTTGGAAGCCAAAGCCTTGTTGAGAGAGACAATCAAACGGCTCCACATCACCAAAGCCGCCAAAGACGAGACCAAGTAAGAGATGAGCGAGACGATTTCGCCCGTGGTCATAAAGCCGTCGCTTACGCCGAACTTGCCCAGGTAAACCACGAGAACAAGNCCAAGATTAATAAAGCCAAAGGTCAGGGGGTTAATCAAAGCGTTAAGGCGTCCCATCGCCATGTTCTTGTCTTCGTAGGTTTGAACCGAGGCGTTAAATTTTTTCTCTTCAAAGTCTTGTTTGTTAAAGGCTCGAATCGGTCGCGCTCCTTTTAAGGAATCTCCCGAAAGAGTGGTGATTTCATCGAGATTCGATTGAATCGCGGCGTAGTGTTTCGGCGAGAGAAACATCACCAGAAGAAGCACGGCTGCGCTTAAGGCGATTGAGCCCAAGAAGATCAATCCGGCCCGATAATCGATGACGAAAGAAAGGACGCAGGAGCCAATCAAGAGGAACGGGGGACGAAGAAAGAGGCGCATGAACATCATGACGCCGCTTTGAAGCGAGAACGAGTCGTTGCTCAAGAGAGTCAAAGTCTTGCCTTTGCCGAAATCATTGAGCTGCTTCTCGCTTAAAGAATTGATTTGATGATAAATGTCTTTGCGAAGGTCATAGCCATAATCTGCCGAGACCCGCGCCGCCAAATACTGAGCGCACATCGTGACGCCAAAACCCAAAATCGAGAGGCCGAGCATAATCGCCGTCAAGGTCAAAGCCCAGTTCAAATTTCCGGTTTCGATGCCTTGGTCAATGATGTAGCGGACCAAAAAGGGCGAAAGGAGTTCCGTCGCCACCTCAAAAAGCTTGAGCAACGGCGCCAAAATCACTTTCCCCTGATATTTCTTTAATGGGGTCAGCGCTTGTTTCTTCGCCATAAATTACGCCTTCCCTTTAATCGGACGCTCTTTTTGCCGGGGCTTTTTCGGAAGCCGGGTAAACACAATTCGCGCTAAAGTGGTCTCATTGCCACCATCGAAGTTTTGGAACGACCAGCCATCGCCGGGATTGCCTTCGATGCGGTCGAAAGTCGTCTGATTGGTGAATTTCACATCCGCCACATCGGTAAAGCTCCAATGAATCGTCCCCGGGACGAAACCGCAATAGAGATTACCGCAGTCGACGATGAGCGGCGGGAAATTATAGGTGAGATCAAAATCGAAAAGCCCTTGGGTTTTGTCAAAACTGCCCGGGGCGAAAACATAACTCAGCACCGGCAAAGACGTCTGAGCGTCTTCGTCCAACGAATCCGCGAAGGTGTCGTTGTCAAAGACCGGATCTTGTTTCTTCAGCTTATAGGTTTTAGCGATTTCCTCAATCCGCTTCTCGGTTTCCTCCGCTTCGGCAGTTTCCTCTTTTTTCAATTGGCCTTGGTTCTTCAATAAGCCATAGGCGAATTCGGCATAAAGGAATAAGCGCAACGCCAAGACCGGATCTTTGGCCGTGCCGATTCCATCCATGAAGAGCACGCCGAGCCGATAGGAAGCTTGAGGGAAGATGTTGATGTCTTTGCCCGTCGTCAAAATGAAACGACGGTAGCATTCATCCCAAATGCTGGTCAGACATTCATAGGCGAAGGAAGGATCTTGAATGACGTAAACGCCTTTCAAATAGCAATCGCAGAAATGAATGAGCCCTTCCAAAGAGCCCATCGCCATGGCTTTGGCATAGCACTGATAAGCTCCGGCGCCATCGACTTTGCCCAAAGCACCGCTCTCCGAGAGCACGCCTAAGCGCGTCAAAGCCCCGCCATCTTTGGCCAAGCAACTCATGCCGTAATAGGCGAAAGCCATCTTGGGATCGGCTGGGGTGAAGTCACTGCCATTCTCGAAAAGCTGGCCGAGGGAAAAAGCGGCTTCTTGGTCCCCTTGGCTAGCCAAAGAGTAAAGATACTGGACGTAAAGGGCTTCGTTGGCGGCCTTATGGGTGATTTTGCCTTCCTGGTAACGCAACACGTACTTTTTGGCGGCAGCCGGGTGCTTCTCCATATAATCTTCGCCATAGTAAGCGAGATTCATTTCTTTTAAGAGGGCTTTGTCCATCGCTTCGCCCCCAGCATCGCCAATGACGGCATCCATACCGCATTCCGGGCAAATCGCGGTGACGCCACGGGCATCATTGATCCAATCATTGACCAGGCGGGCACTATAGGTTTGCCGACAGAAAAAACACGAGCAGGTCTTGCTCTTGAGAATTTCGATTTCGTTATTCGATGCACGGGCGTGAAGCGCTAAAAGTTTGGGGTCTTTTTTCATACGCGTAAATCATAACACTTAGCGCGCAGGCGCGTGTAGACTCTTGTTTCATCTTTTAGTGAAGCCGTTTTGTTGCTAGACTATTAGGCAATGAAGAAAAAAATCCTCAACGCCTTAAATGAAAAGTTCGCTGGCATCCGCTACTATCAAGCGGGAATTCTCCTTTTGGTCGGCTTGATTTTCATTATTGTGGGTTCCGTGAAAGACTTGGCGATTTCCCAAGCCATCGTCAAACAAAACAATATCTTTGGCACCCTCGGAGCGATCATCGGGCCTTATCCGGCTTATCTTCTCTTCGGCGGAACTGGCGTTCTTTTCTTCATCAATTGGCAGGGCGAAGGACAGAAAGATTCGAAGATCCTCGCCTTTATCTGCGCTCTCATTTTCCCGGTTCTTGCCGGCGCTCTCTATGGTTACGAATGTCTGAATGACTTTATCACCAGCAGCAAATATCTCGCCGCCTNCGTTGGCATCCTCGCAGTCGGAGCTGGCGATGTCGGGCTCTATTTCCTCTGCCGGCACGCCGATAAAGACAAAGCTTATCAAGCCGGCGTGACTTTCCTTTTCGCCAGTGCGACGGTTCTCGTTCTCATGTACCTTCTCAAGAAAGCGGGTTTGCGCCCCCGTTATTACTGGATGTTGACCCAAACCGATCCAGCCAGTTATTTCCGCAATTGGTGGGATTTTGACGCTTCGGTCAAAGAAGGCTTTGCCTCAAATGCCGCTTATCAAGATACTTATTTTGAGAGTTGGCCCAGTGCCCACGCCGCTTTAGCGGGCCTCACCGTCTTGTCGGTTCTCCTTTGCAATCTGAATCCGAAGCTGGAAAAGAAAGAGAATTTCTTCGTTTATGGATCGCTCATTTGGACCATCATCGTCTCGGCTGCCCGGGTCAGCGATGGCCATCACTTTGTGAGCGATGTGGCCTTCGGGGCTTTCTTCGGAACCCTGTTCTCGCTTTTGGTGGCTTATCTTGTTTATCTCCCCGCTCCTCAAGAGGAAGAATCCGAGGGCACGCCCGTCTCAGGACATCGCTCCAAAAAGTCGCTTTCATTAGCGGGTCAAGCCTTCGTTGCTCAAAAACCGCATCGGCGTTCAACCTCTCATAAACCCTGCAAAAAGGTCATCTAATTTGCAAAAAGCCTTTGGATTAAGATGAAAAAATAGCCCGCCTTGATGGTCAAGACGGGCTTTTCTCATCGCTGAGGGAAGGGAAGGCGAACTTCGTTTCGGATCCCTAGAACCTGTGGCAATGCCCGCTAGGAATCCTGTTGGAGTTTCTTCTTCCGAATGACCTGAGCGAAGGAGGACATTCTCGGGGATTTTGCTTTCCCTTTCACTTTATAAACAACAAGGGTTGATCTTTTATTGGTAAACTCTCTCATTCCCTTGCTTCCGCTTCTTCCTTTGATAAGGAAGAAAGATTAGAATAACAGCGTTATGGAAAAGGCTCAAACGGCTACGCTCCCCTGCTTGCGGAGTTCGCGGAAAAATTATTCCCGGATCTTCGAAATCGACTTCCTGCGCGGCTTCGCCATTTTCCTGATGATTGCGCTCCACGTCTGCTGTGCCTTTGGCGATGTCGGGCCCGGGCGGATGATTTCTTTGCCGAATGGACAAGANAATCTTCCCTGGGTCCAATCGGTGATCGACTTCGGCTTTTATAAAGTTTTCTATCTCATCGATTTCGGGAATCTCTGGATTCTCGAGTACTTCTTCTCCAGCCTCTTCATGTTCTTGTGCGGTGTCTCTTGCAGTTTTTCTCATTCGAATTTCGATCGAGGAATCAAACTCGCCGGCGTCTCTTTGGCCTTAACGCTCATTTTGGAAATGGGCGATACGCTCTTTGGCCTCGACATTCACATCTACATGGGAATTCTGCATTCGATGGCAGTCGGGATCCTCGTCTATGCCTTGGTCGATCATTTCTGGAAGAGTTATTGGGTTGATTACGCTTTCGGCATTCTTTTCGCCGTTTTCGATATGCTGATCTACTATTTCACCTTCTCCGGCGTGAATTCGGTGGCGGCCACCGAGGCGATCTTGCCCCAGGAATGGTGGCAACTCCTCATCGGCACCCGAAGAACGGGCGCGGATTATTTCTCGCCTGTCAACACGTTGGCTTTCATTTTCCTTGGGGCGACGGTCGGCAAAACCCTCTACCACAACAAAAAAAGCTTTTTGCCGAGTTATTTTCCGACCGCTTGGGCCAAACCGATTCTTTGGTGTGGTTCGAATTCCCTGTTAATCTACGTCTTCCACATGCCTTTTTTCTACGCGCTCATCGCTTTGATCCTCTTGCCGTTTGGCTATCATCTGAATTTCTAAGGAGAACCCCCACATGGAACATGCAACGCTTTACGAACAATTAAAAGCCTCCGCCCTCGAACACGCCAAGGACCCTGCCGCCCGTTTTGAGAACAAAGTTTGGACTTACAAAGCTTTTTTGTCTCAGGTCGATAAAGCCGCCCGCAAACTCCGGAAGATGGGAGTCAAAGAAAACGATGTCATCGCCGTTTCCCTTCCCAACTGCCCCGATGCCCTTTTCCTCCTTTATGCCATTAACGAAGTCGGCGCGATCTCCTATAACGTCCATCCCTTGACCCCGCCGGCCATGATGGCCAGCATGCTGGAGAAAACCCATTCGAAAATGTTGTTTGTCCTTTCTTTGACTGCCGCCAAATACCGCCAGCAAATCCCTGCCCAATTCATTGTGGTCGCCATTAACCCCTACCGCCATGTCTCCCTTCACAAAATGATCGCGGTCCGTTTCATGTCCCACACTTTGAAGGGGATTTCCCGTTACTGGTTAATCCGCCCTATCGCCAAAAAGGCTTTTCAGCTAACTCCGAGAAAAAAGGAAGACGATGCCGTTTATCTGAATACCGGCGGCACCAACGGCGATCCCAAGATCGTCCGGCTTTCGAATGGAGCCATCAATACTTTGGCCTATGAAGGCTTTCACCTCGTCGGCGGGGAAGCCAAAAACATCAAGATGCTCACCGCCATCCCGCTTTTCCATGGTTATGGCCTTTCGATGGGCGCTCACACGATCCTTTCGATCGGAGGCTGCACGGTCTTGATGATGAAGTTCAAAACCAAAGACGCCATCGCCATCCTGAAAAAAGGTTATGCCAATTGCATCATCGGCGTACCTGCTCTTTTCAACGCTCTTCTCTCCCGCGATGCTTTCTATGGTCCTTGGCTCGCGGCTCAAAATACCTCTTTCGTCGGCGGAGATGCCGTGCCCCAGTCCTTGCTCGAACGTTGGAACTTCACGATGGAAAAATATGGCCAACGAGCCCGTCTCTTCGAGGGCTATGGTCTTTCCGAAACCTGTGCCGTCGCTAACGTCAATTATCGCGGGCATGAGAAGAAAGGAACCGTTGGCCAATGCCTTGACGGCTTAAAAGAAATCATCATCGACGTGGAAACCCTCAAACCCTTGGCGCCGAATAAACTTGGCGAAATCTGCATCAGCGGCGATACCGTCATGAGCGGCTATCTCAACGCTCCTTCCGAGGAAGGCTTCATCACGATCGATGGCGTCCGTTATCTTCGCACTGGCGACTACGGCTCGCTCGATGAGGAAGGTTATCTCACCTACCGGCAGCGATTGCGGCGGACCGTCAAGGTCAATGGCGAGACCCTCTGTCCTTCCGACATCGAAGACATCGCTCTCAATATCCCAGAAGTCTATGATGCCTATTGCTACGCGGTTATAGACGAAATGAAAGGCCATCATTTCCGCTTGGCCATCGTGATGCGGCGCGGCGATCATCCGGCCGATAGCGAGGAAGTGAAAAAACGCCTCTTCGAGAAGATTAGCAAAACTCTTCCGCCATCCTATCTCCCCGACAAAATCGTCGTGTTGGAGAAAATCCCCCACACCCCGATCGGCAAGATCGATAACAAGGCGATTCAAGAGTTACAAGAAAAAGGCATTCTCTAAACGAAAAAAAGGAACTTCGAGCATGAAGTTCCTTTTCGTTTTAAGAGATTTCTAGAGGGATTACTTCGCTTCAGTAGTCTCGGCTTTGGCCGCTTTCTTGCCTTCAAAGAAATTGAAGATCAAGCCCGCTAAGGCAGCGCCGGCAAACGGACCAACGATGAAAATCCAAACCTCTTTGATCGGTTCGTATTCGCCATTGGCCATCGCGAGCAACGCCGGTCCAATCGAACGAGCCGGGTTGACCGAAGTGCCAGTCAAACGGATGCCAAGAAGGTGGACTAAGGTGAGGGTTAAGCCAATCACGATGCCCGCGACTTTGCTATTCTCTTCCTTCGAGGTGACGCCAAGGATGGCGAGGACGAAGATGAAGGTCAAGACGATTTCGGAGACCACAGCGAGGACATAGCTGCCCGCGGTGATGCTGCCGTTATTCATCAAAGCGCTTTGGATTTGGTTGGCGCCATAGGTGAGACCGCTCCGCATATTGTAGAAGATCGCGAAGAGAATCGCCGCGCCAAGGATCGCGCCAACAAGTTGAGCGCCGAGGTAAACCAAGAAGTCCTTGAAGCTCATTTTATGAGCAACAAGCAATCCGAGCGAAACCGCCGGATTGATGTGGCAACCGCTCACGTTGCCAATCGAATACGCCATGGCCACAATCGAGAGGCCAAAGGCTAATGAGGTAGCGACAATGCCGGCATTATCCGAGCATCCCGTCGTCACCGCGACGCCACAGCCGATGACGACCAGCACGCAAGTGCCGATCATTTCCGCTAAGGCTTTTTTGAAAAGTTCCATTTGAATCTTTTCTCCTTTGCGAAGGGGATTGTAACCCAAAATTTGGAAAAAAGAAGGGGCAAACGGGGTCCTTTGTCAAAAAAAGGAAGCAAAAGGCAAGAAAAGACGGCTTTTTGCTTCCTTTATTAAATTAGGCTTGGATAGCGGTTTCAGAGGACTTCTTTTGGGAGAGGAAATGAGCGACCCCCAGAATCGTCCCGACGATGAGGAAGGCGATGCCGGTAAAGAGGAAGACCGGCGTCGACTCGTTGTAATTCGACGCCATCTCGTAAACGCCCATGAGGAAGAAATAAAGAATCAGACTGGCGATGCCGGTATTGGCGAAGAGCCGCCCATAGGCACCGAGGTCCTTACCGAAGAGAGCCAAAGCCAGATTGAGAATGAAGTAAACGAAGGGGCAAATCCAAGCGTTTCCCATCCAATCGCTGCTCAAGGAATGGGCGTTGGCATAGTAGATGCTTTTGCCGACGATGACAAGAATCGTCACCATGAGCCAAACCAAACACTCGATCCATTGACGAGGATTCTTGGCATAGAGAGCTTTAAGACGCTTTGACATAAACGATGTCCCCCACCGAGCGATCATCGCTCGAAGTATTTATTCTGCTGCCGTTATACCACATATAGGAAGCGCCACCGCCATCGAGGTTATAGGCAATCGTGCAACCATAGTCTTTGAGCAATCCGCCCATCTCGTAAAGCGAGAAGCCATCGGTCGAGGAATTGTTGATGCGTCCTTCGCTGACGAAGAAGACGAAATGGTAGGCATCGATATAGCCGATCGCGGTCCGCTGGTTGGCGCCTTTGCACTGATAGACATCTTCATCCTCGCTCACTTGCACGGTCGAATTCTCGAGCAAAGTCGGGCCAAAGCACCAGCAGTTATAGCAACCCGCAGCGATCAAATCACTCGTCGTGGTCGTCTTTTCGACGAAAGCTTTCGCGCTTCCGTCCTGATAGGTGGCAAAGTCATCGCCGCTCGTCGTCCCGGTTCCGGAAGTCGTCTGATAGCTCGAACGATACTTCAAGCCATTCCGGATCACGTAACCCTTGCGGTAAGAACTGTAATAAGCGGAATCGCCATCAATCGCCACTAAGGGCGTCTCACCCGCGGCTTTGATATCGGAAATATGAGACGAAACCGTCTCCTTATAACCGCTGCCAGGCGAACCGGCGCTTGAAGTCACCATGTGAGTCTTGAGGTCGTCGTAGGAATGAAGCTCGATATCAGCGATGTAATACTTTGAGGTGACGCCATTGCTATTCGTGGCGCTCTTACTGACGAGTTTGACGCTGGTGCTCGCGTAGGGCGAAGCACCCGTCGCGGAAGTAGACGCGGCGCTCGTGGAGCTCGTCCCGCTTGAAGCGCTCGTTGCGCTGGTCCCACTCGACGTCGCGGTCGAAGTCACGGCCGAAGTCGCTGCGCTTGAAGAACTCTCTTCGAGATATTCGGCTTGGGCCTCGTGCTGAGCGACGAAGGTATCATAAAGATTGAAGGCGGCCATGCCGGAAAGGGCTAAGGCAAAGCACGAGCCTAGAAGCACCACGTTCAACGCGGTCTTTTTCATGGATGCACCTCCTCGCTCTTATGGAGCTTTTTCTTGTCGTCTTTCTTGTGCGCCATCTTTTTGGCGAAGATCCAACCCCGGGCGACAAAGAAGTTGGCGATGAAGAGAACGAAGTCGACAACGAATTTAATGAAGGTCAAATTCGCTGGCAGATAATTGAAGGCGTAGGTTAAGCCGAAACTGAGTCCCATATTGATGAAGAAGATTATGGAATAACGACCCAATTTCTTTGCAAAACCCCCTTCGTTATCGAAAACGAAGAAATATTCGAGAGTGAAATTGAAGATGCCGGAGAGGAGTCGCGCCCCAATGGTCGCCACGAGAATTTTATAGAGGGTATCGCTGGGGCCGATGGCGGTAAAGAGGCTGAAGAAACCCAAATCAATTCCCGCCGAAGCCAAGGCGACGATCGCATAGAGCAAAGGCGTTTTGTAGATTCGCAAGGAGTCTCTCACCGGATGGAAGTGGGAACTCTTATTCCCATCGTAGATCGTTTGGATGCCGACTTTCGTTAAAGGGGCTTCTTTGACCGCCTCCATCAAGAAGTTCATTTCATATTCGTAACGCTCGCCTTTCGCTCCGAGAGACAAGGCGAAGAGATTGCTGCCAAACCCCCGCAAGCCCGTTTGGGTATCGTTGAGCTTTACCCCGGTCGCCATCTTGAAATAGAGGGCCGAGAGGTTATTGCCCACTTTGTTATGGTGTGGCACGTCTTTGCCAGTAAAGTCTCGCACGCCCATCACCAAATGATTCGGAGCGAGATCGAGAGCATCGCGGACTTTTAGAATGTCCTCATAAGCGTGTTGGCCATCTCCATCGGCCGTCACGATGCCTTGAATCTCGGGATGATGGGAAATAATTTCTTGAAAAGCGGTTTTTAAGGCGTGGCCTTTGCCGCCGTTTTTCCCATAGGAAATCACTTGAAAGGTTCCGAGGTTTTTGATTTGGTCGAACCGGCTTTGATAGGCGAGGCCCGAACCATCATCGACCACGATCATGAGAGCGAAGTCGTTGCTCTTAAACAAAGAGAGGAAGGGCAAGACCTTCTCGTTCGGCTGGTAAATGGGAATGACGAGTGCTTGTTTCATACACCTTATTAAGTCGCGGGGGCTCGTTTTTATTGACCCGTCGGAGCGAAAGACAAAAAAAGAAGCGATGGCTTCAAAGGCTTATCGCTTCTTAAATGAGTTCAGATTCCTCGTTTCATGAGGGCAAACAGCTTATCGAAATCCACCGATTGGGCTTCTTTGGCAATCTCTTTTTCATCGAGCCAGAGCATCGGGCCTTCACCAGAAGAAACAAGTTTTCCTTCGTAATGGCAGCTTCGATAAAGAATTGCAAGGTGACGGAGGTTCTCTTGGGGAACGTTCCATTCATAGACTCCGCACTGCTCAAGGTCTTTGACATCAAGCCCGGTTTCTTCTTTCATTTCCCTCACGACCGATTCCTCAAGGCTTTCATCGCGTTCGACGTGGCCGCCGGGAAAGTTGAGGCCAGGCCAATCTTGCTTGAGCCGCTTTTGAACCAAATAATGGCCTTCCCCATCATAAAGCATGCACATATTGGTCAAAATCGTTTTGGAAATTTCACCCATGGCGAACATTGTAGCACGCGCGCAGAATCTTTAAGTGTCTTTGTCGGAGGGAAAGTGCCATAATTAGAAACGTAAAGAGCATATTTCATGGGACGGAAAGCGATTAAAAACATTGAGAAGAAAATCCTCGGCGAAGTCATGAAGGAAGCTTTTAAAAATGGCATCGCGGCGGTTTCGACGAAAGAAGTCGCTCATAAACTCCATATTTCCGAACCGGTGATTTTCGCCCACTTCGAAACCAAGCAAAACTTAATGGTGAAAACCTTCGAGGAAGCTTGGAACGCTTTGCCGCACACCGTGGCTTTCCCCGCCAGCGTGAAGCCCGAAGACGATCAAGCCGCCTTCCAGAAATACAAAGAAAAGGTCGCGATTGCCCTCGCCAATCCGGTCAAGTTGATTTATATCGCCGATTTCTTTTCCTCCCGTTACTACTCCTATAGCGAAGTCCTCCGGGTCGAAGGGCAATACCGCAATGACATCTCGGCTTGTTTTGCTCATATCAATCCGAAAATCCCGAAGCGAGACCTCGATCTTTTAGCCGAACGCTTCATTGAAAGCTCGATCACTTCGCTCTCGCATGTCGTCTTAGGCCACCACCCTCACGATGATGAGACGCTATTGCTCTATTGGAGCGCTCGCATCTATGGCTTCGTTGGGGCTTTGACCATGACCGGTGCCGCTGCGCCGGCGGGATTAAAGAGCCTCTTCAAAGACGAAAACGCCCATTAAGGAACCCTTATGAAAATCCAACTCACTGCTTCGGAGAGAACTAAACTCCAAACGCTTTTTGCCACCGCTGAAAGCAATATGGCGGATGCCGATGCCTATAACGCCATCTTAGCGAAAAAGACCCCGGTGAAAGAAGAGAAAAACCCCCTTCTCATTCGGGAGATTGACCCCGAAAGTTACCGCCACGACGATTATTATCAAAAAGTGAAGCCCTTGGAGTTTCAAAGCAAAGGCTGGACCCTTTTTTACGATACCTATAAACCTTATGAAGGATTTGTCTATGACGAACTCTCCATCGATCCTTTAACCTATAAAGAAACCACTCGGTTTGGCTATTTCACCTCGGCGTTCCCCTTCTTGGCCTTGGCGCAAGATGGACGAACCTGGATGAGCGTCACTCCGCATGAAATCAACACGATGCAAGAGCAAATCCACGAAGCCCATGGCAAAGTCATCACTTTTGGGTTGGGCTTAGGCTATTACGCCTTCGAAGTGCTCAAGAAAAAAGAGGTCACCTCGGTTACCGTCATTGAAAAAGATCCCACTTTAATCGCCTTCTTCAAGGAACGGATTCTTCCCTTTTTCCCTGAGCAAGGCAAATTCCGCATCATCGAAGAGGATGCTTTCCATTACGCGGGCAAAATGGGGAAAGAACATTACGACTATGCCTTCGTCGACCTTTGGCACTTGCCCGAAGACGGCTTACCCCTCTATTTACGGATGCGGGGCTTAGAGAAAAAATCCCCCGCCACCGCCTTCTCCTATTGGGTTGAACCTTCTTTGCTCAGTTTGCTCCGGCGGGCTTTCCTTATCCTTTTACAAGAGGAACTCGCGGGTTCCACCGACGAGGATTATGATTTCGCCGCCACCGAAAGCGACGCTTTGATCAATCGTCTCCACCGTCTTTGCAAAAGTTTGCCCATCTCCTCCTATGCGGATGTGATTCAACAATTGAGCGACTCTTCGTTGAAGGCTTTGGCGCTGCGACTCAGTTAAGCTTTTCTTTCTATCGTTTTTCTTCGTTCAAATGAGTTTTCTTATTTTCTCTTTTCTTTGCTCTGGCGTGAAATTTTCTCTATTGAAGAAAATTAAAAAGCAGTCACAATATTGTTGTTATGGATGAGCTCGATAAGCAAATCCTCAATCAAACTGTCATCTTGGGATCCCGCGATTTGGCGGAAGCTCCGTTTTCTTTGGCGGAACTCGCCCAGAGCCTGTCGTTAAGCGAAAGCCAACTCCTCACTCGTTTTAAAACCCGGGAACAGCTGCTCCATGAAGCCGTCGAAATGGTCTTCACTTCGGAGATGGCTTTCATCGCCGATATCTCGACTCGAGGACCCCGATTCGAATATTGGGTGAATCGCCTTTTGGATTATTTTCTTTTTCATAAGGAAGAAACCTTCTTCATTTTGAATTATGGCATGGGTCTGGCCAAAGCCAGCCTCGCCAAAGAGGATCTCAAGGCTTATCACGACAATATGATTTTCTGGGGCAAGAAGATCCTTTGTTATTTCGCTTTGGCCTCGGACGAAGAATATTTCTTCGTTTGGAGCGCGACGTTCCGTTCCTTTGTTTATGCCGCCGCCAACATCATGCGCGGCGAATGCGCCGATGGAGAGAAAACCCGGCGATTGCTCGTTACTTTGATTGGGCACGGGATGAATGCCTTAATGAAAGGACCGCGCGTATGAGTTCCGCTTCCTTGAGCAAAACCACCGCGCTCACCCTCAGGAGCATTGAGGCAGTTTCCCACTACGAGCCCAACCAGTTCTCCTTAAAAGAC
>JGI20225J20221_1001156_pt1 | contig 30850 bp, 26 predicted proteins | sample BioMet4_FD_20221 | JGI IMG/M metagenome (IMG submission 20221)
GCTAGGCGACTACGTGGTACACCGATGGCCTCCGCAAGCGGGACTGAAGGTTTGTTTTCTCGCTAGACTTTTCGAAAGTAGGTGTGGGATGCGCTGCTACTCAAAGGAATGGTTAGGGCTAAAACGGTTTTGGCCGATTGCAAAGGGCTGCCTTCGGTTTATTTGTTTAGGTAAAAGTTTTGTTTGTGTACTTTTTTTAGAGGCGGCTAATCGTAGAAAGGTTAGTCGGTCGGTCGGTATTTTCTTCCGTAGGAGCAATGGCTTTTGCTACCTTGGGAGCACCTTCAGTAGTTAGGCCGTTGCTGTTCTAATAGCGCACCTCCTACATGTTTTTATGCTGGCCGTATGAGAACGGGCCTAAATAAGTTATGGGTAACAGTAGAGCTTGTTAGGCGGTGAAAGCACCTGACTAGAGGGGGTTTTTCCCTGAGGTAGTGAAGGACTACCCTTGGAGCTATTTTATTCTTTCTGGAAAAGCGTCCTAGTCTAGTCGGCTTTGGGTATGTACGACTACGGCTTTTCTTTAACTGGCTTTTGCCCTTTGGCATTCGGCGTTCCGACTGTAAGAGGTTGTGGTGTCTTACGGTAAGCTGCATTTTGTGCGGGTTCGTTGGTAGACAAAAGAGTATGGTTAAATAGCTTCAAAACCGAGGCTGGGCGAAAACGGGGTTTGTTGCGAAACCGGATGCGTGAGCCCGAAAAGAGAAAATTTCATGGCTGTCGACGTCCAAGGTAACAAGGGGTAAGCGGGATAAAGGCAAATGGCCTTTTTCAACAAAAGCGAGTAGCCTGTTAAACGTCGTCCTATGGGTGTTAGAAAATTCCGTAGGTAGTGGTCCTTTTGCTTCTACTTTTAGAAAATAAATTGTTATTTTCGCCTTCGGTAGGGGCTTTGCCGCTACTTCCCGAATTACCGACCTTAAAAAGTAGAAGAAGACGGGATGGCTTTTTTCCCCGGGGACTTTATGGCAATCGTAGGAAAGAGAGGCTTTTTTTGTAGTAGACGACCGACCAAGTATTAATGGCAAGGTTTGCTTCTCCTATACGAAAAACGGATGATTAGGAAAAAGGGTTGGAAAACCGACCGCGAATAGGTTTACGTTATCAGATAGCTTTTGCGGACGGGTATGCTTGAGGAAAGTTGTCAACTTGGAATTTTAAGAATGGTAATCCCTGGCTGTCAGACCGTCGGTTGCATGTATGATAGACCATGGCCTTCTTTGTTTTTGGTATAAGGGCCGTTATGGGCCTTTTATTTTTGGCTTGCCTTATACGCAACGGATTTGGTTCAGAGAAGTGTTACGGTAGTCTTTAGATAAGAGGTTCACTACGCGCATAAGATACGGGTCGGATAGTCTTGCCGTTCGAGTTGGCGAGTACATACAGGACTAAAATACTCAGAGGTTTCGCGGTAGCTAGCGCAGTAGAGAAGCAGATTAGTAAGGAATTGAAACGGAAGTAACGCGAGCCGTGCTTCAAATAAATCTCTGCAAACTAAACGACTTTATGCTTGTCGGTCATAACAGTTGGAGTTCTCATAGCTAACGCCCAGAAGAACGAAGACTCCAAGATATGAACCAACCATAATGGGTGTTACGCCAGTTGCGGACTCAGCTAAGCTCCGAACAAACGCTCGTTCTCGGAGAAGCTAAGAGTAGAACCTTACGGTCAAAAAGTTACCGGAAATCGGTAAGGCGGATGAGAAGTTGGAAGAAGTTATTCAAAGGTGCGAACACGGCGATAAAGCAACCCAATCACGAAGTTGCATCATATTGGTCGGGTACACTAGTTGACGTGCCGGGGTAATACAGACGCAGAGAAGGACTTACATAATAAACCGCATAAATGCTCGTTTATGCTCGGCTTTTTAAGCCACCCGTTAACGTAGCGAAGCAGTTCCGCAATCCAACACTTCGCTATGACCCATACAGGGTTACGGACGAACGGTTAAGCGGAAGCTACGTCCAAGCCGTTGCGAACAACACTACGCTAAGAACAAGCCATTCGACTGGTTTGGTCCTTACAAACGTCACGACACCGCCTCCCCGGTTCAACTAAAACGGGTGAAACGCCGCGACTTAACAAAATGTAAAAACGGGTGTCTTCCAGACGGACGTGCGTGTTAAACCGGTAGAGGTACTTTACCGAAAAGTAAACGATATATGGCGACCAGACAACCTTTTCGGAATAGAAGTCGATGACTTCGTCTAATGTCTTGTATCTTCCATCATGCATATACGGTCCTCTGACTTCCACGTTGCGCAGGGTGGGTGCTTTGTAGGCTCCGATATTAACGGTTTTTCGGGTTACACTATATCGGTCGCGGGTATCGGTAAAAACGGTGTCTTTTCCGTTATTGTAAAACAGGTTGGTTGTAAACAACGGGTTGCCGCTTTCGCCATGGCAGTGGAAGCAGTCGCCTCCGTTTTCGGTAGTAAAAATCTCAAATCCGCTTAGTTCCTGCTCCGAGAGCTGTGTTTCGCCCCGCAGATATTTATCGAAACGGGAATTGGAGGAAATCAATGTACGGATAAACTGGGCGATGGCTTTTCCGATATTTTTCATGGTAACTTTATCACTTCCGAATGCTTTCTTAAATAATTCCGGATAGCCGGGAATGCTCTGGATGAGTGCTACGGTGCGGTTAGTGTCGCCGTGCATTTCGTGCGGAGCGGTGATTCCCATCCATACCAGGTCTTCGATATTCCGCCGGTGGCTATCCGGGTTATCGGTACGGATCATTCCGTTCCACAGATAACCGTTGTTGTTCCATGCTAAATTTATCATTGGCATCATGGCATGGGGCGTAGGTATTCCGGTTAAGCCATGAGGCATGCCGCCGGGGAAGGACGGGTTGTTGATGCCGCAGGTGAACGAATATTCCTGNATNTGGCAGGTGCAGCAACTCATCAGCGAGTCGGGGCTGGTGCGGCCCGAAAGCCTTCCGTCGTAGAACAGGTATCTTCCTAAGGCAATTCCTTCTACCGTCATGGGATTATCGGAAGGGATATTCAGGTTGGAAGGAAAAAATTTGGGAATCTGAATAACGTAAGGAGTAGGGGTGTAGCTACTTTCCTTTTCTTTTTTACACCCCCCGATAAGCAGAACCGACAGGACACAGATGAAACGGATCATACGGATGGACACAGACTTCGGGTTTGTGGCTAATCGTAATAATCCTTTCATCACTTTCATCATCTTGAAGAAATGCTTTCCGAAAACACAAATTTGCCGTTTTTCTTGAATATATTCTGGGCTTCCTGATTGCCCATAATGCTTCCGCCATAAACGTCGAAATTGTATACGTAAGGATATTTAAACCATTTTTCGATNTTCATGTTGATGTTGAAAGTTTTGGTTTGTCCGTTTAGTATCGTAAACGATTTATCTAATTTTACGACGAAGTAGTTCTGTACGTAATGATTTATCGTGCTGTCGGCATTATAAACCTGTCCTATTCCCAGATGAACGCCAAATGGCAGGGCTTCTGTTCCACCTGCCGGTATCCATTTCCCGTTGAGCTTCATGTAATGGTAGCCACCNCCCATCATCATTGGCCACGACATATCCATTTCGGGGGTGGTGGAAAAAAGACCGGGTTTATTTTTCAAAGTATCGATACCGAAATTAAATGTAATGGAATCGTAATCTCCGGGGATAATGTTATTGGAAAANTTCCATGTGAAAGTGCCGGGGATATCGGTATCNACATAATGAATGTCCTGGGGATTAGTATAATTGAGCTGGGTTCCGTCGTGTTTCCAGAATTTAAAATCGGAAACAAANTACTGGATATTGCTTACGGAATANTGATTTCCTGCGGCGTTGATATATTTTATGGTGTCGAATTGCACCGGTTGCCCATCGACGGTATGGGAAAANGTAAACACTATCGTGCTGCTGTCGGAGNTGNTTTTTGTACACGAAAACAAAAATATTCCTGTAAAAGCAAGTAAAAGAGAGCTTATTAAAAACTTGATTCGTATCATTGTATTATTTTTATTAGACTTCAAAAATACAAAACAATACGGCAGGTACAAGCTTCGGGTAAATTAATAGCGTAAAAAATCGTACTTTTGCCAAAAATTAGCATATGGACTTCAAGGTAGGCGACAGGGTAAAATTTTTGAACGAAAATGGCGGAGGTATCATCACTAAAGTCATTAATTCCAACATGGTAAATGTGGCGATAGAGGAGGGTTTTGAAATTCCGACCCTGGCAAGCAANCTTATCAAAATTGATTTAAGCAAACGGGGCTCAAGCATGTTTGATGAAGAATTTGAAATCCCGGNATCNGCCCGTGCTCCCGAAACTGAGCCAGCCAACGATTATGCCGAACGCACCAGCCCTTTGATAAAATACAATACCAAAAATATTTTTCCCGAAGGTATTTANCTTGCGTATGTTCCTCACGAACAAAAATGGCTTATTTCGGGGATGCTCGATATNTACTTAGTGAATCATACGCCCCTATTCCACCNCTTTTTAGCTTTGTTTCTGAAAAAGANGAATCCGGCGGTTTTTCGGGTATGGACTACGATGTGGGTTCCTTCCGGCTCCAAAACTTTTAATCACCACCCATCGATCGNGATGAACTGGAACTCTGGTCGGAAGGGGTGATACAATTATTTGTTTCATAGTGATCAGCTTGATGCCATTCCGCCTTCCGCGCCCAATTGGCAGTTTTCCGCGCCAAAGCCTTCCAAAGTTTTATAAGGAAGATAATTATCGCGAATCGAATTTCTTAGGCGAAAAAGCATTTCTAATCACCTTAAACCGAAACGTAAAACTATCAAATCGAACTACCATGGTGGAAGGAGACCTTTTAAGTTATGATGATGTTCAGGAGGCAAAAGATGGAAGCTAAACCTGCGGAGGTAAAAGGTTTGATAGATGAACACCAAACGGTTTTACCGTGAAGGCCGAAGTGGATTTACATATTGAAGCGCTGGTGGAAGATGTTTCGTCCATCGAGCCTTCGCTGATTTTGCGTAAGCAAATCAATTATTTCACCCAATGTCTCGAAAGNGNCATTGCCCGTCAGTANTTTAAGGTAATTTTTAATCCACGGTGTCGGTAACGCGGTAATATTGCGGACGGCTATCCCNGGAAATAATGAAAAAACTATCCTAATCTTGAAGTGCGCAAACGCCTCCATGCAACAATACGGTATGGGAGCCTTAGAGNTTCTCATAAAATAATAGACTTTAAATAGCCTCGACCTTGCAACGGGCTTTACGGAAATANTGCTTATTTCTTTTTTNCTTTAGGGAAGACAGTATCGCGGATAATCAGAAAAAATATCTTCACTGTGCGCGTTTCATCANGTAGGTTNCCGCGGNCAAANTTTTCTATTGTCAGCGAATCGTAAAGCAGTTTCTGAGTAGCTTCCTTGTCAATTTTAATTTGTTTAAGATGGGCNTTTTTTTCAATCTGCATTTCCTTTAACTGACGGTTAAGTTTTTGCTGGTAAAGAAAATTATTTTGGTCGAAAAACAGCAGCCAGACAACAAAAGCCACCGTAACAAGGAAAAATTTATTCTTTAGAAAATGGAAGACTTTCCTGACCATAGAGGGATGATTGATGGAGCAAAGTTAAAAATTATCACATCGCAAACATCATAACCGGAATAAAAAAGGCTTTAATATTCGCCGGATAACCGAATCCTTTACACAAAGTGTTTGATTAAAAGACTGAAAATTACGTAAAAACGGTTTTACAACCCAAGCGTTTCGCTGATAGGCAACATAGATTGTATGGCTAAATCGGCAAACTCGCTGATGGGAATACCTATTTTTTCGCATTCCATGATGGTTTCGCGGTTTACGGAAGCGGCAAAAGCCTTTTCTTTCATGCGTTTCACCACCGATTTGGTTTTTACGCTGGCTAATTTCCGGTCGGGATAAACGTAGGTGGTAGCGAAAATAAGTCCGGTAATGGTTTCTCCGGCAGCCAAAGCATGTTGAAAAACGGTGGTGCGGTCTTTTCCGGTCGCCATTTCGTTGTGCATGCAGATGGCGTCGATTATTTCGGGGTCAATAGTGTAATCTTTAAGAAGGTTAGCCGCTTCAGGTCCATGGGTTTTAGGATTGGCATGGGTAACTTCCACATCAATATCGTGGAGCAAACCGGCTAATCCCCATTTTTCTTCATCCTGACCGAGCCGTTTGGCCAAAGCTTTCAATACGGCTTCCGAAGCATAACAATGAAGCAACATTTTTTCGTTTTTAATGTAGCGGTGAAGCAATTCCATGGCTTCTGTTCGTGTAAATTCCATCGTTCGTTTTGATTATTATTTAATTAATGAATATCCAGTCCGTTGAGCATATAAACAAGATGCATGAGGTTTTTAGAAATTTCGGTAAAATATTCTTCCACGGCTTTTACGCTTCCCGGAAGGGTGAAGACAAATGTTTGTCCCATCAGCCCGGCAATGCTCCGGCTGAGCAATGCAGCAGGTTTTTCCTGTGCGTATTTTAAGCGTATCATTTCCATAATACCTGGGATTTCCTTATCCAGTAAAGGTTTTACTGTTTCGGGCGTAATGTCGCGTGGTCCGATGCCTGTTCCGCCGGTGGTAAACACAAAATCTATGGATCCAGATTTAGCTTCCAAAAGTAAAGAATGTAGTTTGCCGGCATCATCGGGGATAACCATATAATCAATAATACACTCACGGTGGCTGTCGGCGAAAAAACTGGTAACCCTCTCGCCGATATGTTTGCCGCTAAGGTCGTCGTATTCCCCATGATATGCCCTATCACTAAGAGTAATGATCTTTATTTTAAAAATTTTAGGTTGATAAATGGCTTTATCGCCGGCTTTCACCGTACCTCCTTTGATCACACGGCAAAAAATACCTTCTTTAGGCATTACGCAGTTTCCTACTTCCTTAAAGATGGCACAGGTTTCTCCATGACATTTTTTACCAATCTGCGAAATTTCGAGTTCGGTCGAACCAATACTAATCCTGTCCAAAGGATGCAATTGATAAAGTTCAATACCTTGGGTGGTAATATTTTCAGCAAACTCACCGTATTTTATCCTGCGGTTTGCCCGTTTTTCAAATCTATGAATGCTTTCAAGTCCAAGCAAGCTCACCTGGCGATGCCATTTACCGGCATGGGCGTCGCCTGCTACACCCTGTTCATCAATACTGATTTCTGGAACGGGCGTTTTGATGGTTCCTTTTTTTTCGGACCGGTTAACCGAAACAACGTTGAACATATTCATGGCTTTTATTGGATATGGTGTTAGATAATAATCGGTATAATATCAGAGATTAGTTTTGGTTTTTTCCAGCAGGTAAATTTCACCGATGACCATTGTTTTGTCCACGGCTTTGCACATGTCGTAAACGGTAAGCAAACCTACAGAGACAGCGGTCAGTGCTTCCATTTCCACTCCGGTTTGCCCAATACATTTTACCATGCTTTTGATGCAAACTCCGTCGTTGACGATGGTGGCTTTAACATCAACTTTGGTAAGCTGAAGCGGATGGCAGAGCGGAATCAGGCTGCTGGTTTGTTTGGCAGCTTGTATTCCTGCTATTTCGGCTACGGTAAGTACATCGCCTTTTTTCATTGCATTTTCGCGGATAAGCCGGATGGTATTTTCATTCAACCGGATTTTTCCCTGTGCTTTGGCTATCCGTAGCTGAGGATTTTTCGGACTGACGTCCACCATATTGGCTTTTCCCTGTTCGTCGGTGTGGCTTAAATTTTCCATAGTTTTTGTTTTTTTATGCTTCAGAAAAAAGAATTTAAAATCAGCCTCCAATGGTATAAAAATGGCCATGCTTATTGGTTGTGCCATTTTGGGGCTTGAACTCTACAGCTTTCAAAAAAGCTTCTTTTGCTCCCAGTTTTCGCACGTCGAATTCAAAATCATTAAAAAGACAAGGTTTTAGCTTGCCATTAGCCGTAAGCCGGATACGGTTGCAATGGGAACAATCGCCACCCGAACCCCCTTCCACTTTGGAAAACTCTCCTGTTTTTAAATTCATTTGATGAATAAAACGAACCTGAAGTTGATGTTGTCTGCAGAAATTGCTAATTTGAACAGCATCTTCTTCATCGGAAGAGTTTTTTACGACACAGTTGATTTTGATCGGATCTAATCCTGCTTTTTGAGCGGCTTCAATCCCCCGAAAAACGGTTGAGATATCTCCGCCGCGGGTGATTTCTTTATATCTTTCAGGGTTGATGGTGTCGAGGCTGATATTTATACGATGCAGGCCGGCTTCTGCCAGAGGCTGGGCAAACTGGGGAAGCAATGTCGCATTGGTGGTCAACGATAAATCGTTGATCGCTTTTAATTGCGAAAGCATAGTAATCAAACGGGTAACACCTTTTCTAACCAAGGGTTCGCCGCCGGTTAGCCGTATTTTATCCACACCGAAATCAGTAGCAATTTTTGCAACTTCAAAAATTTCTTCCAGCGATAAAATATCCTGATGGCGGAGCAATTCCACCCCATGTTCGGGCATGCAGTAGCGACAGCGGAGGTTGCAGCGGTCGGTAACGGAAATGCGTAAATAATTTATCCGGCGGTTAAAATGGTCGTACATCAACGATTTCCCCCTTTTTAAGTTCTGTNGTTCCAATGGCGATAGATAATATTCCCTGGGCTTCCGTAAGGGATGCGATATGAGCCGAGCCGTGATACGAAACAGGGAAAACGGCTCCATTTTTGATGAGAACAGGAATAAATGCCCTGCGTTCCGACTTNTTGCGATGGTAATTTTCTCCCATGGGCATGCTTATGGTTAAAGGCTGGTAATGATGNCCCATCATTTTATAAATAAGCGGTTTTACCAGAAGTTCGAACTGGAAAAAAGCTGAAACCGGGTTTCCTGGTAAGCCGAAACAGTGTTTNCCATTTTTTCTGGNAAATAAAGTCGGTTTNCCCGGCTGAACGGCGACGGTACGAAACAATATATCNAAACCTGCTTTTTTTATAACTTCAGGAACAAAGTCGAAATCGCCCATGGACACGCCACCGGTAATCAGNACCATNTCGTTGCGTTCGCTTAAAATGGAAACGGCTTGCAATGTTGCATCTTCCGTGTCGTCGGCAATTCCGTAATAATCGGGTTTAGCGCCGGCATTTATTACCTGGGCTATCAGTTGGTATGCGTTGGAATTGCGTATTTGTGAAGGTCCTGGCAAAAACGGAGGCTCCACAATTTCATTACCAGTGGAAAGAATTCCGACCTTAACTTTNGGGGAAACCANCGGATGAGTACAACCTGCCATTGCCATAACGGCAATATGCTGTGGCTGGATTAACATTCCCTTTGGCAGAACGATATCGCCTTTTNGAACGTCATCGCCACGATAGCAGATGTTTGCTGCTGTTTCTGTTTTGGTAAATCTAATTTTATTTTCGCCTGTTTTTTCGGTATGTTCAACCATCAGAACGCAATCGGCGTCCTGAGGAAGCNTTGCGCCGGTCATTATTTTTGAGCACTGATTTTTGGATATTTTTTTTGTTGGAAATGTTCCGGCAGGGATTACTTCAATTACGTCAAGTTCATTGAGGATGTCCTGTTTGCGACAGGCATAGCCATCCATAGCCGATTTGTCGAAGGGTGGCATATCGGTGTCAGAAATTACATCGCGGGCTAAAATGCGTTTGGGAGTATCGGTAAAATACACCTTTTCTTCTCCCGGAATTTGTCCGGACTCATTCAATACCATGCTGATAGCTTCTTCAAAGGAAATCATTGCGTAAGGGATTTTTATCTTGCTGCAAAAGTAATCATCTAAACGTTTACCGGAAGATGTTTCTGAAGGTAATTATATATTTCTACCTGAGCTCTTTTTCTGATTTTGGTTCCGTCGGTTTTGTAACAATTGGGATTGGAATTATTGATGATTCGTGCTTTACAATTATCTTTTAACTGAATATCAAGCATCGTTTTAATTTCCTTGCGAATATCCTTGTCAAAAATCGGACAAGCCACTTCAATACGGTTGTCGAAATTGCGTATCATCCAGTCGCCGGAAGTGATATAATATTGTTCGTCGCCACCGTTGGCAAAAATGATAACCCTTGAATGCTCAAGGTATTTATCAACAATACTGATGCCTTCAATATTTTCACTTAAATTCGTAATCCCAGGATTTAGTGTACAACTTCCTCTGACAATAAGCTTGATTTTTACTCCCGCCTGGCTGGCCAGATATAGTTTAGCGATTATTTTTTCATCTACCAGGCTGTTGAGTTTAATGATAGCAAAGGCTTCTTTACCCATTTGGGCATTTTTGATTTCGTTGTTTAGCTGACGGATNAAAAAATTCCGCATCTGAAAGGGCGCGACGATAAGTGTTTTAAACCGCTGCTGTTTATAGTTGGCTTCAAAAAGNTCGAATACTTTTAAGACATCNGAAGTAATATCCGGATTTGCAGTAAGTAAGCTNTCATCGGCGTAAACTTTTGCTGTTTCTTCGTTAAAATTTCCGGTGCCAATGTTGGCATAATAAATATTTTTTTCTTTTTCTTTTCGCCGGATTAAAATGAGCTTGCAGTGGACTTTAAAACCGGGNATGCTATGGATAATTCTGACTCCTTCATCGCTTANCTTTTTCGACCAGTAAATATTAGCTTCTTCATCAAAACGAGCCTGAAGTTCGAGAAACACGGTAACTTCTTTTCCGTTGCGGGCTGCATTAATCAGCGCATTGACGACATTGGAATTTTTAGCCGCGCGGTAAATAGTCATTCGGATGGATTTAACCTTAGGGTCAATAGAAGCTTCGCGAAGCAAATCAATAATATACTGAAACGATTGATAAGGAAAATGTAACATGATATCCTTATGACGTATGGTTTTAAAGATGCTTTTATTTATTGATAAATCCTTATGAAGCAAAGGGTGTGCTATGGGATATTCCAGTTCGGCAGGACCGACATTAGGGAAAGACATAAAGTCTTTAAAATTATGATATCTGCCTCCTTTGGTTAATGAATCATTTTTTGAAAAATTCATTTTTGTAACGAGGGCTTTCAACAGGTTCTCGGAGATGGATTTATCGTAGATAAAACGTACCGGAGATCCTTTACGCCGCTGTTTCAGACTTTCAACCATGGTTTCGAGGAAACTTTTCGATACATCGTTATCTATATCCAATTCTGCATCTCGGGTCAGTTTGATGGTATATGCTTCAAAAGTATCGTATCCGAATATGGAAAAAATATCGGATAGGCAGTATCGTATCACATCATCAAGCAAAATGATATACTTTTTGTTTTTATTGGAAGGTAAAATCACAAATCGGGAAACGGGAGGGGTGGGGACTTCCATCAAAGCATAACGCTCTTTTATGGTATTTATGCTGTTTTTTAGTAATATAGCTAAGTAAATTGATTTGTCCTTCAGCGAAGATGTGGCGGTGAGGTTGTCGAGCATCAAAGGGAAAAGATGTGGGCGTACATTTTCTCTAAAATAATTTAAAACATATTCACCCTGTTCTTGACTTAAATTTGTCTCGTCTACGATATAAATATTTTGTTCTTCAAGTTTTTCAACAATATTATGCCAAACGGAACTAAAAATCTGCTGATGTTTTTCATCAATCAGTGCTATTCTATGAATAATTTCTTTAGGATCAAAATCAATGTTTTTGTAATTTTTACGGCTGACNTTAGCCATCCGACTCAGTGTGGCTACCCTTACGCGGAAGAACTCATCNAGATTGTTGGAAAAAATTCCCAAAAACTTTATCCGCTCAATTAGTGGGGTCGAATCGTCGGCAGCTTCCTGNAAAACCCGTTCGTTGAAGTTTAACCAGCTGATTTCCCTGTCAATATAGTTACGTGATATTTTGCTCATTAATATTATTCCGATTTATTGAGCAAAAATACCTAAAAAACCAATGAATTAAACCGTCTTCGGGCATTTTTGAGAAGGCAAGATGATTAGAATGGATAAATAAAAAATCAATTCTGCTTTTTTGATTGGTAATTAGCTATCCGGAATGGATGAGAACTTTAACTTTGAGATATTAAAAGTGCTGGAACTGAAATTTTTTTAAGCTAATTGATAAAAATTTTTGGTAATCTTTGTTTAATTGAATTATTTTCACGTAATTTGCAAATCCGTTTAAAAACAGAAAATTGATAATTATACAACGATGGCAAGATATTGTGAAATAACAGGAAAGAGCATGTTGGTAGGTAATAGTGTATCCCATTCCAACATTAAAACCAAAAGAAGATTTTATCCCAATCTTCAGACAAAGAAATTTTATATTCCTGAAGAAGATAAGTGGATAGTTTTGAAAGTATCGGCAGCAGGTTTACGCACCATAGATAAAAAAGGTATTTATGCTTGCCTGAAAGAAGCTGAAAAAAAAGGGCTTATCGCTTTTTAAATTATTAATCTTTTAAAGATGTAGGATGCTGTTACCTTTAGAGGTTACAGCATTTTTTTTGTCTTATTCTTTTTAAAATAATATCGAAAGCGAGTCGTTTATATTTTATTTGTTTGGGTTGATTGAAATTTCTTGTTTTTTATACTGAAAGATTAATAATTTTGCGATACATGAAATTCTCGGTTAAAATAATAATAGGAACGGCAATTGCCTTCTTTTTCAGTGCTAAGGCTTTTTGCCAGGAGGTGAATACAAATCTGGTGCAATTTTCCGGCATTGTAGTGTCGAGTGATGGCGAAAATCTGAAACCGGTTCCATTTACCAGCATTGCCGTGAAAAATTCCCATAGAGGAACTACAAGCGATTATTATGGCTATTTTTCATTTGTTGCCCGTAAAAATGAAGTCGTGATTTTTTCTTCGTTAGGGTATAAAAGAGCGAGTTATACCATACCCGATACCATAACAAGCAACAGGTATTCCCTGATTCAAATTATGACAAAGGATACAATTATTCTGGCCGAAACCGTAATTTATCCCTGGCCTACACGCGAACAATTCAAAGAGGCATTCGTTAAACTTAAAATTCCGGATGATGACTATGATCGTGCCCATAAAAATCTGGTTTTAATGGATAGAAAAGAAAGGGGCTTAGCTTATGAAGGAAGTCCGTATGTGATGGATGGAGCATCTAATTACCAAAATTATATGAGCGACCAATATAATAAGCTGTATTACAAAGGGCAGGTCGTGCCGAATAATTTACTGAACCCTTTTGCCTGGGCCGATTTTTTTAAAGCCTGGAAAGAAGGGAAATTTAAAAGTAACCAATAATTAATGAGCCTGTTAAAAAAGATTATACTTTTTCTATTTATCACCTCAGCCACAAGCGCTTTAGCGCAGGAAACGGCTACCATTTATGGAATAATTACCGATGATAATAAAAAGCCACTTGATTTAGTTAATGTTTCCATCGCTGGTCTTCCCGGGGGAACCATGACCAATAAAATTGGTTATTACGAATTGCAGGTTCCGGCTAATCACGAAATAACCGTATTGATTTCTTTTGTTGGTTATACTACCGAATCATTTAAAATCAAACTCTCAGCCAATGAACGGCGAGGCGTGAATAAAACTATTAAAACTTCCTCTATAAAACTTCCCGATTTGATTGTCAAAGATAATGCCATCAGCCGGACAACCAATCTTATCCGCATTGATCCTAAAACGGCGGCTGTCATGCCCAGCTTTTCGGGAGGTATAGAATCGCTTATTAAAACCATGCCAGGTGTGTCATCCAACAATGAATTAAGCTCACAATATTCGGTAAGGGGGGGTAATTATGATGAAAATTTGGTTTATGTAAATGATATAGAAATATATAAGCCGTTTTTAATACGATCGGGACAACAGGAAGGATTGAGCTTTTTAAATCCCGATATGGTTTCATCCATTTTATTTTCGGCCGGAGGATTTGAAGCAAAATATGGCGATAAAATGTCGTCGGTACTTGATATTCAATATAAAAAACCGCAAAAATTTAAAGGTTCTGCTTCAGGAAGTTTGTTGGGTGGTAGCGTACATCTTGAAGGCGTTTCCAAGAATAAACGATTTACCTATTTGCTTGGAATTAGACAAAAATCGAACAGCTATTTGCTGAAGAATATGCAAACCAAAGGTGATTATCAGACTTCTTTCACCGATGTACAAACATTACTTACGTATGATATAACCAGTAAACTGGAAGTTTCGGTCCTTGGAAATTATGCCCGTAATTATTACAAAGTGGTTCCTCACGACAGGGAAACCAATTTTGGTACGTTGAACGAAGCCTTGCGTCTGAAAATTTATTTTGAAGGGCAGGAAGTTGACCGGTTTGTTAACTATCTTGGAGCCTTATCATTTAATTATCACCCGAGTAATAATTTAAAAATTAAATTCATTACTTCTGCTTTCTGCTCTGATGAAAGCGAAACCTATGATATTTTGGGACAGTACTGGATCGGTAAACTTGAAACGGATGATTCGCAAAATCAATCGAAAGAAGTCGTTGAAGCTTCAGGTGTTGGAACCTTTCTTAATCATGCCCGTAATTATCTGGATGCTACTGTTTATAATTTTGAACAGCGCGGATCTTTTACCTTACCGAATAATACGTTATTATGGGGCATTAAGTATCAGCATGAAACGATAAACGATAAAATGAGGGAATGGAGTTTAATTGATTCTGCGGGATATGCACTTCCCTACGTTCCCGATTCCATAGGTGCCATTTTCCCAAATAATAACAATCTGTATCTTAAGGATGTTATTTCATCGGATAATAATTTATCATCTAATCGTTATACCGGTTTTGTTGAAAACGTGAGATCGTTGGACGGAGAACGTAACCGTTTTATTTTAACACTCGGAATTCGTGGAAATTACTGGGATTTAAATCATGAGTTTCTGCTTAGTCCCCGCGTAGGTTTATCATTTAAACCCAGTTGGGAAAACGATATTCTTTTTCGGTTGTCGTCAGGATATTATTATCAGCCGCCTTTTTATCGTGAGCTCAGGGATTTTCAAGGAAATATAAATACCAATCTGAAAGCTCAGTCCTCTATTCATTTTGTGGCTGGCAGCGATTGGAATTTCATGGCTTGGTCGCGTCCGTTTAAGTTTGTTTCGGAAATTTATTATAAATATCTTGATAATTTAATTCCATATGAAGTTGATAATGTACGAATCAGATATTTTACCAACCAAATAGCCAAAGGTTATGCCACGGGTATCGACATGAAAGTAAATGGTGAATTTGTCAACGGAATTGAGTCGTGGGCAAGTTTGTCGGTAATGAAAACCGAGGAGGATATTAAAGGCGATTTTTATTACGATTATTATAACAGGGAGGGTGATAAAATAATTGCCGGATTTACTACAGATAATATTGCTGTGGATAGTACCATACATCATCCGGGATACATTCCCCGACCGACCGACCAAAGGATTAATTTCGGGCTGTTTTTTCAGGATTATTTACCAAAGAACCCTTCGTATAAAATGCATATTAATTTATTATTTGGTAGCAGTTTGCCTTTTGGACCTCCAAATTCGCCCAAATATAAACATACCATGCGAATCCCGCCGTATCGCAGGGTGGATATTGGTTTTTCAAAACTCATTAAAGGCGAAAATTCCAAATTGCCTCATTCGAGTTTGCTAAATTATTTCAAAACCATTTGGTTGACGGCTGAAGTTTTTAATCTCTTACAAGTCAACAATACGGTATCTTATCTTTGGGTTACCGATGTTAACAATCGTCAATATGCGGTGCCTAATTATCTTACATCGCGGCAGTTGAATATCAAACTTGTAATAGAATTCTAAAAAAGACAGTTTTCTATTTGTGGAATAAACGCAGAATGTCGTTACCGTTAGCAAAAATCAGCAAGGCAAAAAGCAAAATCATTCCAACAATCTGAGCATATTCAAGAAATTTGTCGCTGGGCTTACGGCCGGTAATGATTTCATAAAACAGGAAAATCACATGTCCGCCGTCCAATGCCGGAATGGGAAGTACGTTCAAAATGGCCAGCATGATTGATAAGAAAGCTGTTAAAGTCCAAAAGGATTCCCAATCCCAAACGCCGGGAAAAATGTTTCCAATAGTAATAAATCCTCCTACCGATTCATAAGCTTTTACTTCAGGAGAAAAGATTAATTTAAGTTGTTTCAGGTAATTGCCAATTCCATTATACCCTCTGACGATACCTGCGGGAATGGCTTCTGCTAAATTATACTTTTTTTCGTGTAGTTTAAAATATCGGCTTAAATCCTGGGGCGGATAAATGCCAATTAGTCCTTCGGCAGGTACTTTTACCGGAATAACCAGCGTATCGTTGTTGCGCAAGATGGTTAATGCAACCTGTTGATTTTTGTGCTTTTGAATTTCGGCACGGAATTCGTCAAAAAAGTGCATCATGGTATCGTTTAATCCGATGATTTTGTCTCCTTTTTTTAATCCTGCCATTTTACCAGCCGATTCTTTGGTGAAATTTCCAACTTCAAACGGAATCCTTACCGAGATGAAATCTGGGGATTTGTGTTTAATCAGTTTGCCAACAAATCCGGCAGGGACAGCAATATTCATTTTTTTGCCCTGACGTTCAATTTGAATGCTTTTAGCATCATCAAGAATGATTTTTCCGGGGATTTTCATAAAATCATTCACTTGCTTATTGTCAACGGATAATATTTTATCTCCGTTGCGGAGCCCGATTTCGTAGGCCAGCGAATCAACAGTGATTCCGTATTTTACTTCGGACGTGGGCAAATATTGTTCACCCCAGGCGAATAAGATACCGATATAAATACATACGGCAAGAATAACATTGACGGTTACGCCTCCAAGCATGATAATCAGCCGTTGCCAGGCCGGTTTCGATCGGAATTCCCAGGGTTGCGGTGGTTGGTTCATCTGCTCACGATCCATGGATTCGTCAATCATTCCGGCAATTTTTACATAGCCACCCAGCGGCAACCAGCCTATACCGTATTCTGTTTCACCTTTTTTGAATTTAAATAATGAAAACCAGGGATTAAAGAATAAATAGAATTTTTCAACCCTCGTTTTGAATATTTTTGATGTTATAAAGTGTCCGAATTCATGAAAAATAACAAGGATGGACAAGCTGAGTAACAGTTGAATAATCTTGATAAATATAGTCATTTTGATTTTATTAAATTACAAAATTTTGTTTGCCATAAGCCGGACTTCCCGGTCGGTTTGTAAATAGTCGGCAAAAGTAGGTTTTTTAATGAAATAAGCCGAAGTCATACACTTTTCTATTATTTCCGGCATTTGCAGAAATCCGATTTTGTCGTGTAAAAAGGCGTTTACCACTATTTCGTTGGCAGCATTAAGAACACAAGGCATGTTACCGCCTTGTTTTAAAGCTTCATAAGCAAGTGATAAATTTCTGAAATTTTCGGTATCCGGTTTTTCAAAGGTAAGTTCCGGAAAATCGATAAAATTAAAACGTGGAAAATCGGATTTTAAACGGTAAGGGTATGAAAGAGCGTACATAATAGGCAATTTCATGTCGGGTAATCCCATCTGTGCTTTTAATGCACCATCTTCAAATTGAATCAAAGAATGGATAATAGATTGAGGGTGGACGATGATATCAATCTGTTCGGGTTTTAACCCAAACAGCCATCGGGCTTCAATCACTTCCAGTCCTTTATTCATAAGGCTTGCCGAATCGATGGTAACTTTGCAGCCCATTTTCCAGTTGGGATGTTTTAACGCAGCTTCTTTTTTGACGTTCGACAAAAATGCCCGGTTTTTTCCACGAAAAGGACCACCGGAAGCGGTAAGATAAATCTTTTCGACCGGATTCTGATATTCACCGGCAAGGCATTGAAAAATAGCTGAATGCTCGGAATCGACCGGATAGATATTGACTCCTTTTTCTTTAGCTAACTGTGTAACAAGCTCGCCAGCTACCACAAAGGTTTCTTTGTTGGCAATGGCAACCGTTTTTCCGGCTTCAATGGCTTTAAGCGTGGGTTTCAGCCCAGCAAATCCTACCAAAGCCATTAAAACCAAATCAATGGAGTTGTTTTCAACAATTTGCCAAAGTGAATCGTCTCCGGCATACACTTTAATATTCAAAGGATCGAGTGCATCGAAGACCGTAGAATAAAATTTATCATCGCTGATAACTACGGAATCGGGTTTAAACTCCATAGCCTGACGAATAAGCAGGTCGGTATTTTTGCGGGCAGTAAGTACTTCCACCGTAAAATCGTCGGGATGCAGACGTATTACTTCCAGCGCCTGAGTTCCGATAGAACCGGTAGAACCTAATATAGCAATGCGTTTTTTCAAAATGAGATGTATTCTTTAGGATTAATAGGGTTGCCATTATACCATAATTCAAAATGAAGGTGAGGCCCCGAAGATAATTCTCCGGTTTCGCCTACAATGGCAATTGGTTCCCCGGCTTTTACAAAACTTCCTTGTTTTTTAAGCAACACGGAATTATGTTTATATACAGAAATAATATTTCCCTGGTGTTGAATAGCAATTACCCAGCCTGTTTCAACTGTCCAGTTTGCAAAGATAACTGTACCACTGAGCGTGGCTTCGATGGCTTCATTTTTTTGTGAAACAATGTCAATGCCATAGTGATTGATGCGTGGATTGAATTCGTTGGTTATCATCCCTTTTAAAGGACAGTAAAAATTCTGGCTGCTTATGCTTAACGATGGCGTATTATTGCCAGTTGTAAAGTTTGGAGAGAGACTGTATTTGTTCTGACTTTCCACTTCTTCCCTCAACATCGAATCTTCTTTTGATTTTGTATCCTTGATATTGGCATAATTTTTCGACTTAGCTGAATCTTTAGGCACCGGAATTTTTTCATCAATTTCTTTTCCTTCAATAATATTTTTGATGTTATGGATGTAAAGGTCTTTCTGACGGAAATCCTGTTCAATGGAATCGGCTTTCAGCCCTAAATCATATAAATTCTTCTGAAAATCAACGCTTGCATAGCCTGGAATATATTCGCGGAGCGGAGTAAAGGCGATAATGTAAGTGGTAAGGAATATCAAAAGGATAGCTAAAGCACCGATGGCAATGAACACGTTGAGCCGCGATAAACGAAATGAAAACTTTTCCTCCAGCGTTTCCTCGTTCAGTATGACCAAACGATACTTATCCCTAAGCTTTTGTACCCATTTTTTTGGATTTTTTTTCCTATGTTTTTTACCGGATGCCATTGGCTATAAATATGATAAAATAATAATATTTCTTTTTATGATTCTTTTGACATCAGTTTTGGAGAATACTCTTTCTCAATTTTGCAAATATCGTAAATTTTTCCGTGTTCTAACCTTCAAATCTCGATTTAACAAAGTTTAACCCAATTAATTCATTTGTTCAGTTTGCTTTTAATGAATAAATTTGGATTAATACATGAACAGTTTTAATAAAAAAGGCTGCTAATTAAAAAAAATAAAATATTTTTGCATAAATTGAGTTAATTGTAATAACCTAAATCTATATTCTTGATTTCAAACCGGCTTTATAAAATCCTGACAGTAGCTTCGATTGGATTAGCTATCATTTTTGTTTATTCCTGTTCGACAAAGAGGAATACCTTTACACGCAGGGTATATCATAATCTTACAGCCCATTTTAATGTATACTGGAACGGCGAACAAAGTTTAAAAGAAGGCGTTGCAACACTTGGCAAAACGGCCAAGGATAATTATAGTAAAATATTACCCGTGTTTAACTATGGAACAAAAGAGAACGCCACAGCCATTAATCCGGCTATGGATAGGGCTATCGAAAAAGCGACGCTTACCATAAATCACCATTCCATGCTTTTTAACAGAAAAGAGTATGTGAGATGGATAGACGACGCTTACTTTCTTATGGCAAAGGCACGTTTTTATAAACAGGATTACAGCATGGCTCGCCGTACTTTTGATTTTGTAATTAAAAATTATCCGCAAAGTAATGTCAAATGGGATGCTACCTTATGGATGGCAAGGACGAATATTCAGATGAAAGAGTGGGAAAAAGCAAGCGCTTTTCTCGAAAATATTCAGAGCAAAATGGATAAAGAATCTATCCCATTAAATGTGCAGAAGCTTTTTCCTCTTATTTATGCCGAGTATTACCTTAACCAGCAAAAACTGAAGGATGCAATTCCTTTTCTTAGCCGTGGAATAGAGCTTAACACCAACCATCAGTTAGTTACAAGGCTCAAATTTATTCTTGCCCAGGTTTATCAGCAAACAGGAAGTGAAAAGAGTGCATCTCAGCTGTATGCCCAGGTTATTAAGAGAAATCCTTCCTACGAAATGGCTTTCAATGCCAAAATCAATCTTGCAAAAACGTTTGATAGAAGTTCGGGCGACAGCCGGTCGTTGATGAAGGAATTGAAAAAGATGCTGAAGGATCCCAAAAATAAAGATTTCCGCGACCAGATTTATTATGCTCTTTCCGAAATTGCCTTAAAAGATAAAAACGATACGCTGAACATCCATTATCTGAAACTTTCGGTTAGTTCGAGTACTACCAATACTTATCAAAAAGCAACGTCGGCATTGCAGTTAGCCGATACTTATTTTGCCAAACCCGATTATCAGCCGTCTCAGATTTATTATGATACCTGTATGCAGGTTCTCCCAACCGACTTTCCCAATTATAAGCTCATCGAAAGCAAAGCGAATGTTTTAACTAATCTTATTGAAAATCTCAAAGTTGTACAACTACAGGATAGCTTGCAACGTCTGGCTAAAATGTCGGAAATGGATCGTGGGCTTATTGTCAGCAGGATTATTCAAAATATAATTAAGGAAGAAGAACGGAAACAGGAAGAAGACAAGCTCAGGGCTTCTATGCCTGCGTTAGGACAAATACAGGGCGAACAGGGTTCTACTACAAAAACAGGAAGCTGGTATTTTTATAACCCACAGGCCATAAGTTTAGGCTTTAGCGAATTTATTAAAAAATGGGGAAGGCGTACGCTTGAAGATAACTGGCGATTAAGCAATAAACGGATGGTCATTGCCGAGAATAAACCGGCTGATACTACTTCAACCGATAGCACGCTTGCCAAATCGGATAGTGCAAAAGTTATCTCCACCGATCCTAAAAACCCGAAAACATATTTACAGAATATCCCGCTTACACCCGAACAAATTGCCGCTTCGGATGCTAAGATTGCCGATGCTATGTATAATCTCGGTTTCATTTATCTTGATGGTTTAATGGATACCACCAAGTCGATTCAGACCTTTGAAAACTACCTTCAACGCTTTCCCAATCACAAAGACCGGCTAAAAGTATATTACCAGCTTTACAAAATTTATACGGTTACTAAAAACAATGCTAAAGCGGAAGAATGCAAAAACCAGATATTAACCGGATATCCCGATAGTGATTATGCTAAACTTATTACCGATCCCGATTATTATCTGGAACTGATGGCTGTTAAAGAACGGGCCGACGCCCGCTATGCCGAAGCATTTGGCGAATTTAAAATGGGACATTACAACCTGGCAATAATCTATTGCAACGATGCCATACAAACGTTGCTTGATAAAAAACTAACCCCGAAATTTGAAATGCTAAAGGCTTTGGCCATAGGAAAAACACAAAATACGGATTCGCTGGTTGTCGCTTTACGATACATCACGGCTAAATATCCCGACAGCGAGGTTTTTCCTTTTGCCAAAAACATGCTCGATCATTATGCAAAGCCAGTGGCTGCGGTGGCGCCCGAACAGGCAAAACAGCAGGCGGCGGCAGCTCAAACCGAGAAAATGGCCGAATCGCTGTATGCGTTTAAACCCGAAACCGGTCATTTTTATATATTGCTAATCAATTCGGCCAATGTCAATTTAAATGTTACCAAAACCAAGATATCCGATTATAACAGTAAATACAACAGTCTCGATAATCTGATTATTAATAGCGTGATCCTGGATAATAACTGGCAGATGATTTCGGTAAGTAATTTTGCCGATATGAAAAAGACGCTGGATTATTATAACGGAATCCGGATTAACGATTACGTCTTTTCGAAAATGCAGCCCGACGATTTTCGTCAATTTATTATATCGTCCGATAACTATCCGATATTTTATAAGAACAAAGACGCCGAAACCTACTTGAAATTTTTCAATAAATATTATATCAAAAATCAAAAGCAATAAGCTTTTAGCAAGTCGTTGGCTAATTTTTAGCAAGGGTTGGCAAATTTTATTTTTTTTGTGTTGCAGTTAATTGTTTTTACTATTTTTGTTTTGTTTTAAAAATAAACTGTCATGGCAAAAAATCCACTTCCCGAGCAACCTTCAATCAATCTTATTGGCAGCGGCACCGATATTAAAGGGAACATTAATTCAAACGGCGATATACGTATTGACGGAACGCTTGTTGGTTCTATTATTTCTACCGGCAAGGTAGTTGTTGGGTCCACAGGAAATGTGGATGGCGATATTACCTGCCAGAATGCCGATTTTTCGGGTATTGTAAAGGCAAAGGTCATCGTATCGGAGTTGTTATCGCTAAAAGCAACTTCTGATTTTACAGGTGATGTTATAACCAATAAATTAGCCATAGAGCCGGGCGCTAAATTTTCGGGCAGTTGTCGCATGGAAGAACCTGGACTGGTTTACAGGAGAACTAATGAAGATGAAGCCGGACAAACAGGGCAGGAAACTGCTTGATAATTATGCCAGGTATTCGAGTATTGCCTTGCAGATGGCCGTTATTATCGGCCTGGGCGTTTTTGGAGGCGTGCAACTCGATAAATGGATGAAAATACCTTTTCCTGTATTTACGGTTATTCTGTCGTTAGCTTCGGTAGTGTTGGCTATTTATTATGTAGTAAAAGACCTGATAGGTAAAAAATAATTTCCATAAAAATTAAAACTTAAAATGATATTCGGATGAAGCTATCCTTTCTTCAGTTCCTTCGCAATTTGGCTATTTTTACCATAATTATTGCCCTTATAGGTTGTGTTGTCATTTATTTCCTGCCCGATAATTATATCAGTCCGGTAATACCTTATCTTTTCTTATTCTTTTTTGTGGTAACGCTTCTAGTTCATTTTATTTTACTAAAAGCTACCGGAAAGCGGTTTGCCAAATTTGTTCCTTATTTTATGCTTGCCACCACACTGAAGCTGTTTCTTTATGCGGTGGTGTTGCTTTTGTATACATTTACCCACCGTGCAGACGCCATAAACTTTATCATCTCATTTTTTATACTCTATCTGCTGTTTACAGCCTTTGAAACCATCACTTTGCTGCGAAACGGGAAATAATTACGGATACGGTTATATTGTAGTTAACCATCAAAATGCAGGTTTTTTGGAATTAATAGTTTTTTAAAGTTATCGAAATTTATATTTTTGCAGCCTAATAAATAAATATGGAAATTACAGGAAAAGTTATAAAAACATTGCCTTTGCAGAGTGGCGAAGGAAAAAATGGAATCTGGAAAAAACAGGAATACGTAATAGAAACCGAGGGGCAATACCCTAAAAAAATATGCTTCTCGCTGTGGGGCGACAAAATTGAACAGTCACGGATTGCGGAAGGTGAACAGATTAATCTTTCCTTTGATGTGGAAAGCCGTGAATACAACGGACGCTGGTATACCGAAGTAAAAGCATGGAAAATAACCAGAACCGGCGAACAGGCTCCGCCTTCGGACCAATACAACGATATTCCGCCCGAAGATCCAAAAGATGATTTGCCTTTTTAGTTAAAATCATTTCAAATTTAACAAACAAAATAAGCTGGGATTAAATAGCAGATAATCCTACAGCCTTTTTACCATTCTCAATTTTACCTGAGAGTCCTCTAAGCCGAAAACCGGGTACATTCTGCCAAGTGCAAATTTACCCCGGTTTTCGGCTATTTTTTTGTACAATAATAAAAATTGACCTCCTCTCTTTTTACGAATACTCGTAAAACCCCTACGAATACTCGAGAAACCCCTACGAATAAATATTTATTTTCTGTTTGCAATTTATTTATTAAATTGCTCGCGCACTTTTAAAGATTATTTTATGCGTTTTTTACACTAAAATTTCGATTCAAATAGCTGTAAAAAAGCATTATAAATGGTCTTGAAAATTATTGCGACCTAATTGTATTTAAATACATAAAAAATGAAGGAATGTTGGGGTAAAGTCAGACTAATAAATTTTTTTAGGAAAACAGAGCCGGTATACATATTGACCGATATACAAAAAGTGAAAATCAGGGCAGATCCGAGGTCGGACTGATATATATTTTGAGAAAATCAGCGTAGGTCCGAGGTCGGACTGATATATATTTTGAGAAAATCAGCGTAGGTCCGAGGTCGGACTGATATATATTTTGAGAAAATCAGAGTAGGTCCGAGGTCGGACTGATACATATTTTTAGAAAATCAGCGTAGGTCTGAGGTCGGACTGATACATAATGAGAGAAAAACAGAGTAGGTCCGAGATCGGACTGATATATAATGAGAGAAAAACAGCGCAGGTATGATATCATACCAATGCTTTTATGGATAGAATGAGCGTGAGAATCCCGCCGGGTAGGGTTGCAGATGGGAATAATCAGGATGGAAATACCGGCAGGTGAGTGAGAAAGATAAATTTTGAGCGGGACATTTTTTATTTACTTATTTAATAATATTTTAAAAATCATCTTTTATGACACCTGAAGAAAACATCACTTCTCCGGAAGGGCTGGAAGCCCAACCGGATGCAACCGGCAAAACATCTACCGGTAACATTCCTAATTCCGATCGGGATTTCGCCGATTTAGCTATTAACGTATCCGTAACCTGGGAGAAGAATCCCATGTTTATCCTGATCTGGCTTTTGCAATCCGAATTTAAAATCAAGGCACAAAATTTTTCCGACCTGGTTTACCAACGCAAAATCACCGGATCGGGACGTAAGTCGCTTACCCAGGATCTTGCTTTGCTTGATAAACAAATTGAGGATCACATTGGCTTTGTAAAACACGACCTGATGGAAAAATACGGTAAGGCGGAAGCCCCTGCTTATTATCCTCAGTTTGGCATCGTACACCGTGGCAAAGAATATTTGATTCCGGAAGATCACAACCAGCGCAACGAGTCCCTTGGTATGCTCAAGGCAGCGCTGATTACCCATGGACTGGGCGGTAACAAATATGGTTCAGCTTTCTGGGACCCTATCTGCGAACAATACGACAGCCTGATGAAGCAAGCCCTGGAAACCGACAGCAACGTCTCCTCCATGGTAGGCAACAAACAACAAATGAAAACAGAGTTAAAAAGAGCGCTTAACGCCCTTATCCTTATCATCAAGGCAAACTACCCCGATACCTATCAAAATGTGTTAAGAGAATGGGGATTTCAGAAGGAGAAATATTAATCAAACGCTCCCACGGCTCCTCTCTTGGGAAGAGAGGGGAGCTTAAGGAATCGGGATGAGCCGAAAAAATGAAAAGCATAACGAATGAATAACAAAAATGAAAAGCAAAATAAACGACCAAAACTCTTCATCTCCCATCGCCTTACCCCTCTCTTTCCAAGAGAGGGGCAGGGGTGAGTTGGTTGAAAACAGGGATGAGTTGGCTGATGAGTTGACTAAATAACATAAAATACAATGCCCTTTGTGCCCGGGTACTCGGGATTAGTTCACATAGTGGTTAAATAATAAACAATAACAAATAAAAATATTGATCATGAAAAAAATTCTACTATTAAGCTTATTAGTAAGCTTTGGGTTATTCGGGTTTTCCCAAAATAACCGGATAACCGTGCCAAAGTCATTAGAAAACTTTGCCGTTCAAAAAGTTAAAGCCATTGACAATTCTTTGATTGTTCAAACTGAGGTAAAACATAGCCCCGCCAAGTCTGTACGAACAATTAATGAAGAAGAAATTGGTCAGACTATTTATGATTTACAAACTGCTCAATGCACCCCTTACGGGCGATTTGTTTATTATGATGACGGAACTATGGGCGCTACATGGACAATAGGAACAGACGCTTATACGGATCGGGGTACAGGTTATAATTTTTATAACGGTACTGCCTGGGGACCGGAACCCACTGCAAGAATCGAAAACATCAAGACCGGCTGGCCCAGTTATATCGCTTTAGGACCCACAGGTGAAATGACCATTGCCCACGTTAGCGGAACGGGTCCTTTGGTAGTTTGCAAACGTACAACCAAAGGTACCGGAGCATGGACACAGTCAACTTATGCAGGACCCAGCGGTCATCAATTGTGGTGGACCCGCATGGTATCAGGTGGAACTGACCATAACACCATTCATCTTATCGGTTTAACAGTTCCGGTAGCTAACGGTGGCATGACATATTTAGGCCAAGATGGCGCTCTTTGTTATTCCCGTTCTACAGACGGCGGGGTTACCTGGGATAAAAGCAATGTAGTTTTGGAAGGCACAGGTTCTGCTTTTTACGTATCTTTTAATGGAGATGCTTATTCATTAGTTGAGCCCAAAGGCAATAATATGGCAATTATTTATTGCGACAATCAAAATGATTTCTTTGTAATGAGATCATCAGATGGTGGAGATACCTGGCAGAAAACTATTATCTGGGAAAATCCTTACCCTTACTGGAATGGAACATCCACAGTTGATACATTCTATTGCTCTGATGGCTCTGCACATGGGGCATTCGACAATAATGGTTTATTGCACATTGTGTTTGGTGTTAATCGCGCAATGGCTGATGGTACAGCAACTACATGGTTTCCGTTTGTTGATGGAATAGCTTATTGGAATGAAAATCTTCCTACCTGGACCGGTGGTACACAACAGGAACANNAAAANTGTCTTNATCCNGATCTNTTATNTNANCAGGGNAGTCTTATTGGNTGGATGCAGGATGTGAATGGCAACGGACAAATAGACCTTGTTGGTGCCACCAATTCTGCTTTAGGTTTATATTATTTAAGTCCTTCGAGTATGCCTCAACTAACGATTGATCAGCAGAACCGGATTTTTGTAACATATTCGGGTATTACCGAAGGATTTGACAACGGAATCCAGCAGTATCGTCATATCTGGGCTCGCGGCTCAGGCGATGGCGGACAAACCTGGGGAGAATTTAAAGATTTCACCTGTGATGCTTCTCATGCCTATGATGAATGCGTTTTTCCGGTGATAGCTGCCAAAACTGATGACTATGTTCACATTATTTATCAGGCAGATAACGAACCAGGCTTGTCAATAAGAGGCGACCTGGATCCGGCTGGTGATAATTATATCAGACATTTAAAAGTTCCTAAAACCGATTTTAACCTTATTCAGCCACCGGCACTTTCCATCGGTAATGTTAATATTAACTCAGCCGGTACTGTTATAGTACCGGTTAATGCTTCAAACATCAATAATTTAGGTTTATTCCAGTTCACTATTAATTACGATCCTTCCAAATTAACATTCAATGGTATATCCAATTGGTATTCCGGAATTAATGCAGTAACAATTGGCAGTTCATCACCCGGGAAGATTACATGTGTATGGGCTGCGGAAGATCACGGTATTTTTATTACCAACAATACTTTCTTTGAAATGAATTTTACCGCTTCAGGTTCTTCTGCTTTGAATTGGAACGATGATCCTACTCCGCGTGAATTTGGCGATTTTAACGGGAATATTTTTGTTCCGGTATATAATAATGGCGGCGTTAATCTTATACTTCCACCACAGCCCATTTTATCCGTAACTCCGGCTAATCAAAATGTAAATCATCTGGCAGGCAATACCAGTTTTAATGTTTCCAATACCGGTACGGGTACCATGAGTTATTCTGCCCAGGTTACAACCGGTAACGACTGGTTAACTATATCTAATGGGGCTACCGGAGGAAATAATGGAACCATTGATGCTACGTATTCTCAAAATAATTTATCAACTTCCCGTGTTGGAACGATAACGATTACCGCACCGGGAGCTATTGGAAGTCCACGGCAGGTTACAGTTACCCAGGCTACGGCTCCACCACCATCACCCGAACTTACTATCGGAACGGTGAATACTAATCCCGGAACAGTTATCGTACCGGTAACTGCTCGGAATTTGATAAATCTGGGTTCATTCCAGTTTTCCATTTCGTATGATGTCAGCAAATTAGCGTATATAAAGGATACTAACTGGTACGCTGGGATCACGGACGTTACAATCAATTCTTCCATCCCGGGAAAAGTTTCATTCGTTTGGGCTGCTAATACACCAGTAACCATTCTGGATAATACTTTTTTTGAATTAAAATTCGCTACCAATGCAGCCGGAACTTCAATCATTGCCTGGTCCGACAACCCAACTCCACGTGAATTTGCAGATTGGGATGGAAATAATTTTGAGCCTATCTATGAAAACGGTTCAGTTAATTGTGCAATTGCACCCCAACATTTCGTTTTTGAAGGTGGTAATCCTGCCGATCCTGTGTGGACTATCTATTTATCGGATGCCACATTAGATGGAATTGATCTTCAGCCCATGGATGAAATAGCCATTTTCGATGGTGAAACGATGGTTGGCTCGTTGAGGCTAACGGAAGTACTGACCCCGGCAACCTGGTCGAGCCATTATATTACAGCTTTTCAAACCCTAACTAATGAACCTGGGTATGTTCCGGGTCATCCTTTTACGTTTAAATGTTGGGATGTCAGCGCTCAGGAAGAAATAAGTTATATACATACCACCTTGACCGATCCCTATGGCGACGCATATACCGGAAACGTATTCCCGCCAGAAGATGGTCAATACAGTATTGCTTATTTAAGTTTTCTTTCTATTGTTACACAATGGTACAGTTTAAATACCGGCTATCAGTTTATTTCATCGCATGTTGTTCCCACCAATCCTGATATGACGGTTATTTTGGATGATTTATTAGACAATAGCCTTGGGTTTGTCCGTAATTCTGGTGGTAATATGTTTCGTAAAATTGGACCAAACTGGCTGAATAATATTGGAAATTGGGTAACCGTGGAGGGGTATTTGTTTAAAATGAATGCTTCGGAAGATTTTTTAATTCAGGGAACACCGATTAATGCTCAGACTCCGATAGCCCTTTCAACAGGTTACCAGTTTATCAGCTACCTTCCGAAAAATCCAATGAGTGCCACTACGGCTTTTGCAGGAATTATGAACGATAATCTGAGTTTTATCCGAAATTCGGGCGGGAATATGTTGCGTAAACTGGGACCCAACTGGGTAAACAACATCGGTAATGTCGTCCCCGGCGAAGGTTATCTGGCAAAGATGAATGCTCCGTCAACACTGATTTATCCGGCAGGAACCAAGTCCGGATCAATCAAAAACAATATGGCAATTCAACACTTCAACTTTGAAGGTGGCAATGCAGCCGATCCGGTGTACACCATTTATATTTCGGATGCAACCATCAATGGCTACAGCTTACAATCCGGTGATGAAATCGGTGTATTCGATGGGCAGACGTTGGTTGGTTCTTTGGCATTAACCCAAACACCCACATCGGATAACCAGACAGAAAATGCCATCCCGGTTTTTGCCACCCTGAACTCCGGTGAAGGCTTCACGGCCAATCATCCGGTTACATTTAAGCTATGGTCGCAGGGACAGGAATACGAAGGCGTTAACTTTACGCTGAGCAATCCTTACGGAGATGCTTATACCGGAAAAGTATTCCCCAACAGCGATGGCGTTTACAGTATTGCTTCGTTAACAGCTACCCTAACCGGAATTAACCGCCTGGACAGAACGGAAGTGGCAGTTTATCCCAATCCCAGCAACGGAACCTTTACCCTTGAATTAAATTCAGTAAAATCGCAGAATTTTGATGTAACGGTTTATAATTCGTTGGGTGTGACTGTTTATCAGCAATTGAATCTTGCAGCTAATGGTAAATATTCCACAGAAATCGGTTCAGGCGATTTGCCGGAAGGGATTTATACGCTAACCGTTACCGGCAAGGATACTAATTATATCAAGAAGATTGTGATCAGAAAATAAATTTTGGTGATTACCATCCCTGACAGGGTTTTGAACCCTGTCAGGGATATTTTAAATCAGGGCAGGTAAACCTATTGACCGATACACAAAAAGTTAAAATGGGAGCAGGTAGGTATATTGACCGATACATAAAAAGTGAAAATCAGGGCAGGTTAATATACCTGCCAATACATAATAAATGAAAACCAGGGCAGATAAGATGTCCTATAAAATAATTAATATGAAACGATTACTTTTTCTAATAGTTGCGCTTTCTGTCTATTCAGCTACACAGGGACAGGTGTATATTTTAAATGAGGATTTCGTTACGGCCTCCGGAACGACCCCTCCATTGGAATGGAGTAATTACAAAGTAGAGGGGAGTGAAACCGATTTATGGCATTTTGACAATCCGGGCGGCAGGACAATTAATTATCCCATTACTTCCCCTTTTGCCATATTCGATAGTGATTCCATTTCAAACAATGGGCAACATGAAAAGGTAGCCCTCGAATCACCGTTTTTTGATGCCTCCATCAGTAATTTCATTCTGCTGAAATATGATCAAACTTTTGTATCTGAAAATGGTGCAAAAGCCATTATAGAGGCGTTTAACGGGAATACATGGCTGGAAGTAACCCGGTTTACAGTCAGCACCACTAATCCTTCGCCTGAGATTGTGGATATTTCTCCGGTCGTAGGTGGCGTAACCAATGCTAAAATCAGATTTATTTGGGATGGAGAGAACCAGGGCTATTGGGCATTGGACAATGTTTCAATTTTTGCGCCACTCCCGGTTGACGGAGGTCTGGTTAAACTGGATAGTCCCACAGAGCCATTTAATTCGGGTTTACATGAAATAAAAGTTACCCTCGGGAATTTTGGATTCCAAAACCTTACCTCTACGACGATAAAATGGATGATAAACGGTATACAGCAGCCGGATTATTCCTGGAA
>JGI20225J20221_1000079_pt2 | contig 30836 bp, 20 predicted proteins | sample BioMet4_FD_20221 | JGI IMG/M metagenome (IMG submission 20221)
GTCGTCGACCAGGCGACCCTCTCCGGCAACGCGGCCGACTTCGGCATCGCCGACTTCGACACCATCAGCTTCGACTTCTACGGCTAGGGTTCACCGCCCCTCGCGAGGGGGCGTAAAGGGGGAGGGGCGTGGTCGGGGGCCACGCCCCCATAACATGTACCAATGGAAGGGGAAAGAATGAGCATAAACGTTACACGCAGGAACTTCCTGCTCGGCTCCGCGGCAACCGCTGGCCTTGCGGGCCTTGCGGGATGCTCCACCGGCACCAGCACGACGGGCACCACCACAAGCTGGACCGTGCCGTCGTCGGACAAGTACCCGATCGATCCCGATGGCGATGACGTCAAGGCCAAGTGGACGAGCGAGCAGACCCGTGACGGATGGTACAAGGTCACCCAGGACGACAGCGCGCCCACCATCGGCGTCATGGACGAGGCAAGGATCATCCAGGTAGACGGCTACGCGTTCAGGGATCTCAACGGCGACGGCAAGCTCGACTTCTACGAGGACTGGCGCCAGTCCATCAACGACCGCGCCACAAACCTCGCAGCCCAGCTCACCGCCGAGCAGATCTTCCCGCTGACCTTTGCCAACGCCACTACGGGCGGTACCTCAACTGCCACTGACACCTCCGACTACAGCCTCGTCGAGGACGGCTCGCGCGGCGGCGTCTCGCGTCTCGCGTCGTCCATCGACTCCTATGCCACCGACGTTCAGTGGATCAATGGCTGCCAGGAGGTCTGCGAGAAGGACACCGCTCGCTTTGGCATTCCGTACTTCAACTTCTCTGATCCGTACGTCCTCTTTGACGTGCCCAGCTCCGTCGGCCTCGCCTGCGCCATGGACAAGGACGTCTGGCGCAAGGCCGGCATGTGGCAGGCTCGCGCCTGGCGTGCGACCGGCGTTCGCATCGAGCTCGGACCGCAGATCGACCTCTACTCCGAGACCAAGGGCACGCGTCTCTCCGGCTCCTGCGGCGGCGACCCTGCCCTCAACCGCGACTTTATCCAGGCCTTCGGTGCCGGCATGCAGTCCACGTGGGGCGATGACGATGCCACCGACGACCAGGGTTGGGGCGACCAGTCCTGCGCGGTCATGCTGAAGCACTTCGTGGGCGAGGGCTCCAACGAGGGCGGCCGCGACGACCACTCCGATTCCGGCAAGTGGAACGTCTTCCCCGGTTCCAACTTCAACGCGCATCTCATCCCGTTCCTCGACGGCGGCTTCAAGCTCGACTCCGAGACCAGCGCCGCCGTGGCCGTCATGCCCTGCTACGGCATCGCATACGACCCCAACGACCCCGAGGAGCTGGGTGAGACCGTGGGTTCCGCCTACTCTTCTCACAACATGTCGATTCTGCGCAACGCCGGCTGGGACGGCTGGATCTGCACCGACTGGATGATCGTCTCCGCCATCATGCACGGCTGCAAGGACCTCACCGAGCCCGAGCGCTGGGCCAAGCTCATGAAGAACACCGTGGGCTCCATCGGCGGCGAGTGGGACATCGATGACGCCACCGCAGGATACAAGCTCCTCGTTGACGACATGGGAGCCGACGACGCGCTTGCCCTTCTCCAGGACAACGCTCGCAGGTTCATCAAGGCCGAGATGACCGTCGACCTCTTCGAGCAGCCGTACTCCGACCGCTCAGTGGCCAAGGAAATCCTCGAGAGCGAGACCGCAGCCGCCTTCGGCATCGAGGCCTCCGAGAAGTCCGTCGTCATGCTCAAGAACGCCGGTAACGTCATCTCCGAGAAAGGACTTGACGGCAAGGTCTACATCCCGAGGAAGTATGCCGCGGCGAGTGCGAGCTTCTTCGGCTCCACGCCTGCCTCCGCCGATCAGTGCTTTGGTGCTGACGTCAAAGACCTCGGCTTCGAGGTCGTCACCGACGCCGTGGGAGACCCCACGGGCGCTGCCGGTACCGATGGGAAGGCTACCTACCAGGAGTCCGACATCACCGCTCTTACGGCTGCCGAACTCGCTGACGTCAAGTACGCCGTCGTCAAGGTCAACAACCCCGCCGATGCCTATCAGGGCGTCCAGGGTGGTCCGAGCTTCATGACCGTCGTCATGGGGACTGCGGCTGAGCCGGGCCCCTACTGGAAGCCCATCTCGCTCCAGTATCGTCCCTACACCGCCAACGGCGCCAACGTGCGCAAGGAGTCTCTCAACCCCAAGGACGAGTATGGCGAGTACGTCAATCGCTCCTACTACGGTGAGTCCACCTACGCCACGAACGAGTCCGACCTCGACTTCGTCATCTCCGTCAAGGAGAAGCTGCCGGCAGACGCCAAGCTCATCCTCGTCATCGATGCCGATCGTCCCATGTGCTTCGGTGAGATCGAAAGCTACGCCGACGTTATCCTCTGGGGCTTCGACTCCATCACCGACGAGGCCTTCGCCCACATCATCGCTGGTTCCGCGGAGCCCTACGGCCTGCTCAACCACCAGATGCCTATCGACATGGAAGCCGTCGAAGGCGACCAGGAGGACGTGCCCCGCGACATGGAGTGCTACATCGACTCCGAGGGCAACACCTACGACTTCTGCTTCGGCCTCAACTGGTCCGGCGTCATCGACGATGACCGCGTCAAGACCTACAAGGTCGATCCGCTCACCACTCCCGAGACCGAGGTCAAGGTCTCTGACGAGGTTCCCGTGGGCAAGGTTGGATAAGACACGAGACCTGCGCCCGAGCTAAGACACCGCATGGCCAAAGGCGCACCGTCCACACCTGGGGCGGTGCGCCTCTCTCGTCTCGTGACCAGGTGCTTTGGCATCCGATGACCGCACTTCTCTGCAACCTGCGCCATCTGAGTTGCAGGTTGCGCCGAAGTGCAAAAGAGAGACGGCCTCTAGCCTAAGTTTATGTTGCTACGGGTATTCCCCTCTCGCGTGGGAGAACGATAGAAGGAGATTCGCATGACAAGAAAGCCCAAGACCGTTACAAGAAGGAAGTTCGTGGCGCAGACCACTGGCGCGGTCATCTCTCTTGGTGCCGCAGCGGGCGTCAACATCGCTGCAAACAGCTACAGCTCGCTGCTCAACCACTACCTCGGAGGCCGTCCGACCACCGTCGTCCACGCCGAGGGCTCCGAGAGCTGGGACTCTACGTACTACAAGGCCGCCTATCGCGGACGCAACCAGGCAAAAGAGGCTGCGACCGAGCTTGTGGCCCAGATCGTCGAGGAGGGCGCCGTCCTGCTCAAGAACGACAATGGCGCACTGCCGCTTGCCGCCGGCACGACCATCAGCCTCCTCGGCCGCTATGCCGCGGACCCCGTCTACGGCGGCGCCGGCTCCGGAACCGTTGACTCCTCTGACTGCGTGACTCTCTATCAGGGCATTGTCAACGCAGGCCTCACCGTTAACGATACTGCCTTCAACTTCATCAGCAGCAACTATGCCACCTATCCCAAGGCGGCCATCACGATGGATGACCCCTCCACGGCTGCCTACTACATTGGCGAGATTCCCTGGTCAGACTACTCGTCAGATGCCCAGGGATCCATTTCTGGCACCACCGCCGTAATCGTTTTCGGACGTGGCGGCGGCGAGGGCGGCGACCTCTCTCGCAACCTCAAGGGAGACGTCGAGTCGGGCATCTCCTCGGCATTCACCGAGAACAGCGAGACGGCAAACTACGTTGACGGCCAGCATGAGCTCGAGCTCACCGTCGAGGAGAAGGGTCTCATCACCGCGGCCAAGTCTGCCTGCAGCAGGGTGGTCGTCCTCATCAACGCCTCCACCACCATGGAGCTTGGTCCTCTCATGAGCGGGGACTACGAGGTCGACGCCATCCTGCACATCGGCTCGCTCGGCGCTGCCGGCTCCAACGGCGTAGGCCAGCTTCTGGTCGGTGCCACGAGTCCGTCTGGCAAGACGACCGACATCTGGGCCGCCGACTTCACCGCCGATCCGACCTTCGACAACTTCGGCGGCAGGCAGTACACGGACGTCTCTGGTTTCTACGACTCCAACCCCAACGGGTTCAAGGCAGATGGCACCGCGTACTTCGTGGAGTACAAGGAGGGTATCTACTACGGTTACCGCTACTACGAGACGGCTGCCGTAGAAGCGGGGTCGGGCGGCTATTCTGGCTTCGATTACGACTCCGCCGTGGTGTTCCCGTTTGGCTATGGCCTCTCCTACACCACCTTTGACGAGACTCTCGACTCCGTGGAGGCGAGCGGCGATGACATCAAGGTCTCCGTCACCGTCACCAACAGCGGCTCCGTGGCGGGCAAACAGGTCGTCGAGATCTACTACGCCGCTCCGTACGCCGAGGGCGGCACGCCCAAGAGCGCTGTCGTGCTCGGTGGCTTCGTCAAGACGAGCGAGCTGGCTGCGGGAGCTTCCGAGACCGTCGAGGTCACCTTCCCCGTGCGCAGCATGGCCTCGTGGAGCTCCGACAAGAGCGGCTTCGTGCTCGACTCCGGCGACTACGAGATCAGCCTCCGTACCGACTCGCACACCGTTGTCGACTCCAGGAGCGTGACCATCTCCGGGCAGACCTATACCACCGACGAGGTCACCGGNACCNNNCTCTCCAACCAGTTCGATGACTGCACGCAGTATATGGAGAACAACTGCACGGCCTTCTCGCGTGATGATTTCAGAGGTACCTTCCCCGAGGCTGCTGAGGATCGCGAGGCCGCTGACTGCGGCATCACCGTCGCCGCGTACGAGTACGAGCAGGACNCNACCGTCGCGATGCCNNNGACNGGNGCCAACAACGGACTCTCGCTCATCGACCTTCGAGGCGTCGACTACGATGACGAGCTCTGGGATNCNCTGCTCGACCAGATCAACGTCGACGAGATGACCGCCGTCATCAACGACGCCGCCTACAACACGGCCGAGGTCGCCTCCATCTCCAAGCCCGCGACCTCCGACCCCGATGGTCCTGCCGGCTTCACGAGCCTCACTGGCTCCACGGGCAACTGCTCGTACTGNTCCGAGTACCTCATGGCCCAGACCTGGAACACGGATCTCATCGAGCAGGTCGGTCAGGCAGTGGGCGAGGAGGCGCTCTCTTCCGGGTATAGCGGATGGTATGCCCCTGCCTGCGATACGCACCGTTCGCCGTTTGCCGGCCGTAACTTTGAGTACTTCTCCGAGGACCCCGTGCTCGGCGGCTCAATCTGTGCCGCCGAGATTCAGGGAGCCGCCTCTCGCGGCTGCTATGGCTACGTGAAGCACTTCGCCCTCAACGACCAGGAGTCCTANCGCATCCAGCACGTCATGACCTGGGCAACCGAGCAGACCATGCGCGAATGCTACCTGAGGCAGTTCGAGATCGCCGTCAAGAGGCCCTCCGTCGACATGAAGTACATCTCNGATGACCANGGCACCATGTCCACCAAGAAGATGTCGGGCTGCACGGCCGTGATGAGCTCGTTCAACTACATCGGCACCGAGTGGGCCGGCGGTCGCAAGAGCCTCCTCACCAACCTGCTGCGCGACGAGTGGGGCTTTCGCGGCGCCGTCATCACCGACTTCAACCTCTACGGTTACATGGAGAAGGACCCATCGCTGCTCGCGGGCAATGACCTGCAGCTCACGTACTCTGCCATGACCGGCAGCATCGCCAACACCGATAAGGCCGACATCGTGGCGGCNATGCGNACGGCNATGCACAACGTCTGCTANACCGTCGTCAACTCCAACGCCATGAATGGCCTCGTGCCCGGGTCATCCGTGAAGTATGGCGTCGCGCCCTGGCAGTATGGCGTCTACGGCGGCACGGCCGTGCTCGTGGCCCTTGGCGCGTTTCTCGGCTACAAGGCCGTGAAGACCAACAAGGCGCTCGCGGAGCAGAAGTCGCGCCCCGTCGATGTCGCCGATGACGGGGATGGTGAAAAGGACTAATCCCCCGGCGCGCTCTCGGAGCGGCGCTTGTCGAGAAGCATTCCGTGCGGGCCAGGTCTCCTTCCCATTCCCACCCGCGCACCCCTCCTTGGGGTCGGCCCTTTCGGGTCGACCCCACCTCTGTGCGCGACGAATGATGATGCGGGATGCTGGAGAACCGCTCGTATGGAGACGGGTGGGCCCGTGCGCAACCTGCGTCGCGCAGGTGACCTCTTGTGCCAGATTCGTCCGCGGAGACGAGGGGTGGCGCATGATGCAAGCACGATGTGGCCTGAGTAACTCCTCCCTTCCCGGCCTGGCCACACTTTCCCTGGAGGGTCCGCAACTTTCCTGCGGGCCCTCGCTCTTTGACCCCCTTCGTCCATCGGTGGCCCAAAAGCGCCGATATTGGGTCGACGGACGTCATGAGCCGCGCGCAGTAGCCAGAAGTTGCAGATAACGACATTATTTACGCGATGCTGCCAAAAATATTGTCGTTATCTGCAACTTCTGGCTAATCAGCCTTTGACAGGATCAACTTGGGCAGTCAATTTGGGCTCAAGGTCCCGCGCCTTGCGTGGGTATACTGATAGTTCGGACACGGACTCCCCACGCGGAGGCTTTATGGAATCGCTCTACACAAAGTATCGCCCGACGACCTTCGAGCAGGTCGTTGGCCAAAAGCATGTCGTCGAAACCCTCGAGCGCGCCGTGCTCGACGGGCGTACGAGCCATGCGTATCTGTTCTGTGGGCCTCGTGGCACGGGCAAGACGACCATGGCGCGCATTCTCGCGAAGGCGCTCGTGTGCAAGAACGGCCTCGACGGGCTTCCCTGCGGTGAGTGCGAGGACTGCCGCCTCATTGCCGCAGGCGACCACCCCGACGTCATCGAGCTCGACGCCGCCTCCAACACCGGCGTCGACAACGTGCGCGAGGAGATCATCTCGCGCGTCAACTACGCGCCGGTGCGTGGCGCGTACAAGGTCTACATCATCGACGAGGTTCACATGCTTACGCCAGCGGCGTTCAACGCGCTGCTCAAGACCATCGAGGAGCCTCCAAGCCACGTCGTCTTCATCATGTGCACCACCGACCCTCAGAAGATTCTCGCTACGGTGCTCTCTCGCGTTCAACGCTTTGACTTTCATGCGATCGGCGCCGATGAGATACAGGCCCATATCGCCTATGTGTGCGCGCAGGAGGGTTTTACCTACGACGAGGAGGCCCTCGAGCTCATAACCCGGCACGCGCACGGCGGCATGCGGGACGCGCTCACGTCCCTCGAACAGATTTCCACATATGGCGCAGGTGACGTTTCCCGCGCCGTGGCGCAGGAGTTTCTCGGTGAGGTTTCGGGTTCGGTGCTCGGGTCAGTGACCGAGGCGCTCGCCCGTCGAGACGTACCTGCACTCTTTGAGACGATAGGACGGCTCGTGGACAGAGGCCGCGACCTCATGCAGTTCTCTCGCGAGCTTGCGGCGCACGTGCGCGACGTCTATGTGGTTTCTGCCGTGGGCACGTCGCAGAACGTGATTGCGGGTTCGACAGCTGACGTCGAGGCGCTGCGACGCGAGGCTGGCGAGTTTGACTCCGTGGATCGGGTCGCGCGCGTGCTCGCCATTCTCGGCGATGCATCCAACGACATGCGCATAGCCACCAACCAGCGCCTCGTTCTCGAGATTGCCTTCACGCGAATCGCCCGACCAGAGACGGACCTCACGCTCGACGGGCTTGCCGAACGCGTGGCGGACCTCGAGCGACAGGTGGCCGCGCTCTCCATGCCCAGCGCAGCGGTGCGTCCTGCTCCGCAGCCGGCTCCCACGCCGCAGTCTGCACCACAGCCAGAGACCCGTCCCACACAGGTCCCAGAGCCGCGGGCGGTATCTGACTCACAGCCCGCGCGGAGCTCCCGGCCAGCGTCGGCACCTGCTCCCATGGGGAACGGCGAGCTCCAGCGCAAATGGCGCGACGTCGTCAAGGAGCTCGTCTCCCGGGTTCCCTCGAAGGGCTCTCTGCTCATGAGCTCCTCGGCCGTCTCGGATGATGGGTCCAAGCTCACCGTTTCGCTCCCCAAGGGCTCGCACTTTGCAGCGCGCATGCTCGAGCGCAGCGACGTTCGCGACGTNATCNTNCCCGTNGTTTCGCNGATCGTNGGTCCCCGAGAGCTCGTGTACGTCGAATCAAGCCTCGCCAACCAGGCAATCGCCCGCGCCGATCAGGCGAAGGCGCCGCAGCCGGCGCCGCAGCCGGTCGTAAAGCCGGCCCCGCAGCCGACGGTCGACCCACATCCAGCGTCCGCCCCCACCCCCGACCACGGTTACCCGATGCCGTGGGATCCTACGCCGCAGCCCTCTTCCGTGGTCGCGGACGATCCCGTCCCCTATGACGACATGGACGTGACGGTATACGAGGAAGACTTTGACCCGACGACCGTCCCGCCATCCCCGCGGCCTGCTCCGGCGCCCGTGCCTGAGCCCGCTGTCGCGCCCGCACCTGCGCCTGCCGATGGCGCTCCGCTTCCCAGCGAGCTCGCGAGCATCGCATCGATGCTCGAGGACGCCTTCGGCCAGAGCATCAGAACGGTCATCGAGGAGAACGGCGAAGACGCTGACGAGATGTTGGACGATGACGCCGACGGTGAAGGCGGCGCGTTTACCGACGAGCCCGTCTATGATGGAGACGAATACGCGGACGACGACGAGTAGCCGCGAGCGGCTGGCTGGTCTCGTCACCCAATGGAAGGGGAACGCATGTCAAAGGGTGGATACGGCAGGCAGGGCGGTATGAACCGCAACCAGATGATGTCCCAGGCTCGCAAGATGCAGGAGCAGCTCATCGCGGCGCAGGAGAAGGCGGCNTCCACCGAGGTCACNTCCTCGGCAGGNGGNGGCATGGTCAAGGTGACCGTAACGGGGGACCTGCGACTCAAGGAGATAGCCATCGATCCCGAGGCCGTTGATCCTGAAGACGTCGAGATGCTCCAGGACATGATCGTGGCCGCCGTCAACGAGGCTCTCGAGTCCGCCGATGCTGCCGCGCAGCAGCAGATCGGTTCCGTCACCAACGGTCTCAACATTCCGGGGCTGTTCTAGTCGTGAGACCCGAAACCAGCGACGGGCGTGCCCTGCAGCGCCTTCTTGACGAGCTTGGGAGACTGCCTGGCATTGGTCCCAAGTCGGCCCAGCGCATCGCGTATCATCTCCTCGAAGCCGACTCCGAGGAGGCGAGACGTCTCTCCTCGGCGATACTCGAGGTCAAGGAGCAGGTGCACTTCTGCCCCACCTGCTTTAACTATGCGACCCGAGATACCTGCGACATATGTGCGGATTCCTCGCGCGACCAGACCGTCATCTGCGTGGTGTCCGAGCCCCGTGACGTCTCTGCGGTGGAGCGTACGGGCGCGTATCATGGTCTGTATCACGTCCTGGGCGGAGTGATTTCGCCTATGGACAAGATCGGGCCCGAGCAGCTGCACGTGAGGGAGCTTCTCGCCAGACTTGCGTCAGGGGAGGTCCAGGAGGTCATACTGGCCATGAACCCCGACGTGGAGGGCGAGACGACCGCGACATACCTCTCGCGCATCATCAGGCCCCTGGGCGTGAGGGCGACAAGGCTTGCAAGTGGGTTGCCCGTGGGTGGGGACCTCGAGTATGCCGACGAGGTCACTTTGGGGCGTGCCATCGAGGCGCGGCGCGAGCTCTAGCAGGATGGACGAAGGGAGCCACAATGGCAACCAGTCGAAACGATAGCAACCAGAGCGCAGGTAGGCATGCGCGGCATGCCGCGGGACAGCCCGCACCCACGCGCCGTTCCGCACCCACGCCGCGCATGAGGGAGACCTCCGCGTCCGGTCAGCCCATCAACGTGGCGCGCACGGACGATGAGTACGGGTCGCATGTCTCTGCGGCTCGTACCGACGCGCTCAATACGCTCTCGGCCGGCCAGGGCGCCCGCGTGACCGATCGAGGCAACGCCTCCGAAGCGGCCGACAGGGCACGCGCCAACGCCGAGCGCCGCTTCGAGACGCGCCACGGGCACGGCTCGAAGCCCACTACCGATCCACGCCGCATCGTTACCGTGGTGATCGCCGCCATGCTTGTGCTGGTCGCCGTATTTGCCATCGTCAGGTGTGCGACGAGCGGCGAGAGCTCATCGAACACCTCCACAAGCACCGATCAGTCGACATCCTCGAGCTCGTCCTCGAGTTCCATCGTCGTGCCAGATGGTGGCGTGACGTATGACGGAATCATTTTCACGCTCTCGCAGCAGAGCGACGGTCTCTGGACCGTGGTCGGCGACGATGGCGTCAACGAGCTCGCAACCGTCTTCAGCGTCGACGGCACGCCATTCTCGCTGCTCATCTACAACAACGTCCTAGTCGTTCCAGAGAACAACGCCGATGGCACGTGGGACGTCGCGGCCTATATGTTGGGGTCGGACTCCCTGCCCACCCTCGTTACCGACTCCAACGGAGACACCATCTCTGGTTCGGGCGAGATAACCGCGGCCATACTCAGCGGATCGACGGTTCACGTGACCGACTCCACGGGTGCCACGACGGACGTTGCGCTTGAGTAGGGANGGGTTTTNTGGCGANGAGGCAAGTTTTTTGATTAGCTGCTAGACACGGTTGTACTCTTCTGTGTAGAATAGCGTTCGCGCAAGGCACCCGGGGTATTAGCTCAGCTGGTTAGAGCGCCGGCCTGTCACGTCGGAGGTCGCGGGTTCGAGCCCCGCATATCCCGCCATTGCACATANGAGGAGCCCCAGAGATGGGGCTCCTTTTTCATGTCGCGATGGGCCTGGAAAACCTGATAATTGTCATGTGGTATCTGCAATTTGTGCGATGAGATACAAACGGGCTACCGTTGTGTGGGAACCGAACTAACATATTTGCGCCATCTGTTTGCACGGAAAAGACGTTGGGAGGCTTGTGGAGACAGGCAGCAGATCAGAAATGGTGCGGGTGGCCGTCTTTGACTTTGACGGCACCGTCGTCCGCGGCCAGTCGGGTGCGCTTCTTGCTGCGTATCTCTGGCGCCACGGCCTGATTTCTCCAAAGCGTGCGGTCGCCCTCGGGTGGTGGGGGGTGCGCTACAAGCTCGGACTTCCGAAGCGCCAGAACGAGGCCCGCGAGCTCGTCTTTGGGGCACTTGCCGGTCACGCCGCAGATGAGGTGGACAGTATCCTCTCCTCGTTCTATGACGAGGTAATGGCAGACCGCGTTAGGCCGGCGGCCGTTCGCGAAATCGCCCGTAGGCGCGAGGAGGGATGCGAGACGCTGCTCGTGTCGGCGACGTTTTCCGTCATCGCCCGCAGGGCCGCCCTCGCGGTTGGTGCCGACGGATACATCGCCACCGAGATGGANNGNGACGANCACGGGAACTATACCGGCAGGGTGCTCGGGACCGTGGTCGAGGGCGCCGAGAAGGTCTGGGCGTCCGTACGCTGGTGTGATGCGCACTACGGGCCTGGCACCTGGGAGTTTGCGTATGCATATGGTGACCACCGCAGTGACCTGGGCATCCTTTCGGTTGCGCGCGAGGGTGCCTTTGCAGTCTGTCCCAATCATGCGATGGCNGNGATGTCGCGTGCNCGCGACTGGCAGGTCTTGGACTGGGACGAAGAAGACGAAAAGGAAGAGTCAGGCGCTGGTCGCCGATAGGTTGAGGAGGAGCGTTGGAAATCTCGAGAAAGACCGACTATGCGCTGCGTATGCTCGCTGAACTGGTGAAATCGCCCGACTGCGTCGTCTCGGTGCGCATCGCCGCCCAGGAGAACGGCGTGCCCTACTCCTTTGCTCGCTCCATTCAGCATGACCTCGCACTTGCGGGGATCGTCGAGAGCCTGCGTGGAGCCCGGGGGGGCATGAAGCTCGCCGTCGACCCCAAGGAAACGACGCTCCTGCAGCTCGTCGAGGCAGTTCAGGGGCCAATCCTAGTTTCTACCTGCGATTACGCCGGCGAGGATGATGGGCCGTGTCCGTTTATGCCCGAGTGCCACTTCAATCCGGTGTGGTGTAGCGCCGAGCACATGCTTCGCGAGTTCTTTGCCTCTGCGAGCCTGTACGACGTGGTCATGTACGGCAAGATGCCTCGCTATACGGGTGGCTTCGATCTCGTGAGCTCGGGCAAGACGCCCGTGGTGGCGGAGGGCTAGGCCACATGCCCGACGTCCGTCTCGGCGAGTTTCGTTCGCTGGTGCTCGTGCGCGGGACGGAGCTCTATCGCGACCTCCCGTGGCGTCGGACTCACGACCCCTATGCGGTATGGGTCTCGGAGGCGATGCTCCAGCAGACGCAGGTGGTACGCGTGGATGGCCGCTGGCAGCGTTGGCTCGAGCGCTTCCCCACGGTGGATGCGCTTGCCGCCGCGTCATCGGCCGACGTGCTCGAGGAGTGGCAGGGGCTCGGCTACAACCGTCGAGCCATCGCGCTCCTCCGCGCCGCGCAGACGGTGTCCGAGTCTGGGGGAGAGGTGCCGAGCGATCAGGGCGCTCTCGTGGCGCTTCCGGGAGTGGGGCCCGCGACGGCTGCGGGCGTCCGTGCGTTCGCCTTCGACCTGCCGGCCGTCTACCTTGAGACGAACGTGCGTACCGTCTTCTTGCATGAGCTTTTTCCCATGTCGGAGCATGTGTCCGACGCAGAGCTGGTACCGCTTGTGCGAGCCTGCTGCCCTCTCGACGCCCATGATCCGGTGGATGATCCGCGCTCTTGGTATTACGCGCTTCTCGACTACGGGGCCTGGCTCAAGAGNAACGTGCCCAACCCGTCNAGAAGGTCGTCCACGCACGTGCGACAGTCGCGCTTCGAGGGGTCACATCGCCAGCGCCGCGCCGAGACGCTTCGCATACTTCTCGCCCACTGCGATGGCGTGGAACTCGAAGCCGTTTGGCGAGAGCTGTCTAGAGAAGAGACGGGAGTGGGTAGAATCGCCGTGGACATCGAGGAGGTCCTTTCCATCCTGGAAGAGCTNCNNNACGAAGGCATGTGTCAGCTGAGCGACGGTCTCTGGCAGGTGTAGGTGTCCGACGATTTGTTTTTCGGTCCCCACGGGGAGAAGAGGAGAACACAATGGCAGTCGATTTCGAAAGCTCTCAGACCAAGAAGAACCTTGAGACGGCCTTCGCCGGNGAGTCTCAGGCCANCCGCAAGTATGCNTANTANGCGAGCCAGGCAAAGAAGGACGGATACGTCCAGATCTCGAACATCTTCACCGAGACCTCGGGCAATGAGTCCGAGCACGCCAAGCTCTGGTTCAAGTATCTCCATAACGGCGCCGTGCCCGATACCCTCACCAACCTCCGCGACGCCGCTGCCGGCGAGAACTACGAGTGGACCGAGATGTACGCCGGTTTCGCCGCCACTGCTCAGGAGGAGGGCTTCGCAGAGATTGCGGCGAGGTTTGGCCTGGTCGGGAACGTCGAGAAGGCTCATGAGGAGCGCTATAACAAGCTCGCCGAGCGTGTCGGGAAGGGCGAGGTCTTCGAGCGTGAGGGCGTGAAGGTCTGGAAGTGCCTCAACTGCGGTCACCTGCACGTCGGGGCCACGGCTCCCGAGGTCTGCCCGGTCTGCAACCATCCGCGCAGCTACTTCGAGCAGCAGAGCATCAACTACTAGTTGCCAAGAGGCCCATGCGGTCCGCTTTGGTAAGTCGGGGCCCGGCATATGCCGGGCCCCTTTGTTACGCATCCGACAATACTCAAGGATGTGGTTGACAATCCCTAGGAATCTTCTATGATTTCCGCTATGAAGAAGAAGCATACATACAACACCCTCATCTGCATGGGACTGTTCATGCGCAAGCCCGGACTCCGCTAGGCTCCGGGTACCTATCGCGCGTATCTTCTTTGGTCGAGTCCGGGCATAGTCGCCCTCAGCAATCCATGGAGCAACCCTTTTTGCGCGGTCGTGACTCAGGTCACGGAGCCATCCACCCCTCGTCGGATGTCCATATCCGCACGACAGCTGCACACATACAGAGAGGAACCCATCATGGCCTTCGAACTCGATCCCACCTTCGCCCAAGATCCCGAGAAGCACTTCAACACCCTGCAGATTCACGCCGGTCTTACTCCCGACCCCGTCACAGGTGCCTCGGCGCTGCCCATCTACGCCTCGGCCGCATTCCAGTTTGATGACGCCGCTGATGGCGCCGCCAAGTTCGCACTGGCTAAGCCAGGCAACGTCTACGGGCGTCTCACCAATACCACCACCGATGCCGTCGCCGCTCGCGTGGCTGCCGTCGAGGGTGGTACCGGCGCCGTGGCGGTTGCCTCCGGTCATGCGGCCGAGATCCTCGCCATCACCAACATCGTGGGCGCGGGCGATCACATCGTGGCATCCGACTCGCTCTACGGTGGAACGTGGAACATCTTCCTGCACACCCTGGCCGACCTTGGCATCGAGACCACGTTCGTCGAGAACAACGACATCGATGCCTTTGTCGCCAGCACCAAGTCCAACACCAAGCTCTGGTACGTCGAGACCATCGGCAACCCACTTGTCGATGTCGCCGACGTGCCCGCCATCGTCAGCGCGGCCAGCTCCCTTTCCGAGCCCGTACCCGTGTTTGTCGACAACACCTTCGCGACGCCGTATCTCTATCGTCCGGCAGAGGACGGCGCGGCCGCCGTCATCGAGTCTCTGACCAAGTGGATCGGTGGCCACGGCGCCACGCTCGGAGGCGCCGTCATCGACACGGGCAGGTTTGACTGGAAGAGGACGCCCGGCAAGTTTCCGACCATCACCGCGCCCGACCCCTCCTACCACGGCGTCGTCTTCGCCGACGCCGCNCCCNCNGCGCCCTTCTCCACGCGCGTTCTGGCCAACAAGCTTCGTGACTTCGGGCCTACGCTCTCTCCGTACGCCGCCCAGCTCATCGGCATCGGCCTGGAGACCCTGTCGCTGCGCGTCCAGCGCCACTCNGACAANGCCCTNGCCGTGGCNAAGTGGCTCAGCGAGAATCCCAAGGTTGCCTGGGTGCGCTACTCCGGGCTCGAGGATGACCCATCACACGAGGTCGCCTCTCGCATCCTCAGGCACGGCTTTGGCGGTGTTGTGGTCTTCGGCGTCAGGGGCGGTCGCGAGGCGGGCCTGAAGATCGTCGATAACGTCCGGCTCTTCACGCATCTCGCCAACGTCGGTGACGCCAAGTCCCTNATCATCCACCCGGCCTCGACGACTCATTCCCAGCTTACGGCCGAGCAGCTTCGGGCCGCGCATCTCTCCGAGGACCTCGTTCGTCTCTCCGTGGGTATCGAGGACGTGGATGACATCATCGCCGACCTTGATCAGGCGCTTGCCAGCATCTAACGCGCTCTCCGATGACGATTGCGTCGCGTGCGGAGGGTTCTTGCGCAGAAACCCTCCGCACGCGGCATTTCTCATGTGGAACGTGATCGCACGGACGGTTCTTTCGCGAAAACCCTCCGTACGCGACGGCCTGCACCCGATAGGCCCTCGCGTCTCGTCGAGTGCTTTAGCTAGAGCTCGCGCTATGCGGACTTGCCCTTGAAGTATCGGTTCGGCTGGCCCGCGGACGGGCAGATGTCCGCCAGCTTGCATTCGGCGCATCTTGGATTTCTCGCCGAGCAGACCTCGCGTCCAAAGTGAATCCACTGCTCGTTGACGGGTGGCCACAGGTCCTTTGGGATGATGGCGAGAAGGTCCTGCTCGGCGGCGAGCGGAGTAGACGCTCTGGTAAGGCGGAGACGAGAGGCGATTCGGTATACGTGCGTGTCCACGGCAATGCCCTCGCAGATTCCAAACGCCTTGTTGAGCACGATGTTGGCGGTCTTGCGACCAACTCCAGGAAGGCGGGTGAGGTCTCCCATGGTGCCAGGGACCTCGCCGTCATAGTCGGTAACGATCATCTGCGCGGCTTCAACGCAGTGCTGGGCCTTCGAGCGCCAGAACCCGATGGTCCGTATGACCTCACCGACCTCGCTGGCGTCTGCCCCCGCCATTGCCTGGGGGGTCGGCCAACGACGAAAAAGCTCTGGCGTGACCTTGTTCACGGCGGCGTCAGTCGTCTGGGCGGAGAGAAGCACGCAGATTACGAGCGTAAACGGTGACCCATAGGTAAGCGCGCTTTCCACCCTGGGATACATCTCGCCCATGCGACGGCACACCTCAACCGCGCGTTCGCGCCTGGCCTTCTGAGTTTCTGTGGGCATCTCACTCCTCTCGTATAAAGCGATACCGAAAGCTTATATCAGTATCGCCATTCCGCTCGGGTGTCCGCGCACGGCACCAATGACCGCGCACACGTACGGAACCCGGTCAATATCCGAGCTTTATTGATAGAATTTACCGGCAAGGAGAATTCTGACACCGTTATGTGATGTCGGGTAGGCGGTCCGCAGGCAACGGGCCAGGGAACTCATAGGAGCGAGTATGGATACGCGTGACAATTCCCTGTATCTCAGCAATGACGACCTGTACCTTCTCGCCAAGGGCGAGTGGTATAGGAGCTTTGAGAAGATGGGCGCCCACCCCGCTATTGGTGACGACGGAACCAGGGGCTTTCACTTTGCCGTCTGGGTTCCCGGCGTGCGTGGCGTCTATGTGATCGGCGACTTCAACGGATGGGACGAGAGTGCGACTCCCCTCAAGGAGACGGTTTCGGGCGGTGTGTGGGAAGGCTTCGCTCCTGGTGTAGAGCTGGGTCAGCTCTACAAGTACCTGCTCGTGCTGGGCGACGGCAGCAAGCTCTACAAGGCCGACCCCTACGCCTTCTTTGCAGAGGTGCCTGGTGGCACCGCCTCGCGTGCGGCGAAGATCGACAACTACGAGTGGAAGGACGGTGCCTGGCTCGGTGCCCGTGCCAAGGCAGACATCCGCAAGCGCCCCCTCAACATCTTCGAGGTGCATCTGGGCAGCTGGAGACGGCACGGAGACGAGCCACAGGGAGAGCCTCGCGAGGACGGCACCTGGCCTGGTCCCGGAGATCCGTTCCCCGCTCAGCGCGGCACCTACTACAGCTACGATGACCTCTCCAACGAGCTTGTCGCCTACGTCAGCAAGATGGGCTACTCGCACATCGAGCTCATGCCCGTCATGGAGCATCCCTTCGACGGTTCCTGGGGCTACCAGCCCACGGGCTACTTCGCCCCTACCTCGCGCTACGGTGAGCCTACGCAGTTCATGCACTTCGTCGACGCCTGCCATGAGGCGGGCATCGGCGTGATTCTCGATTGGGTGCCTGGCGGCTTTTGCGCTGACGAGCACGGCCTTGCCACCTTCAACGGCAAGATGCTCTACGAGCATGAGATTCACCCCAANTGGGGNACCCACAAGTTTGACTTCTCGCGTGGCGAGGTTCGCACGTTCCTCGTCTCAAACCTCATCTACTGGATCGAGGAGTACCATGCCGACGGCGTCCGCATGGATGGCGTCACGAGCATGCTCTACCTCAACTTTGGCGTCGATGACCCACGGCTGAAGAAGTTCAACAAGCGCGGTACCGAGGAAGATGACGCGTCCATCGCGTTTGTCCGCCAGTGCAACACCATGGTCGGAAAGTCCCATCCCGACGTCATGATGATTGCCGAGGAGTCGACCGCATGGCCGCTCGTCACCCGTCCGCCCGAGGTCGGTGGGCTGGGATTCAACTTCAAGTGGGACATGGGNTGGATGAACGANACGCTGCATTACATGCAGACCGACTTCCCCTGGCGGCCCGGCAACCATCGCAAGATCACGTTCTCCACGATGTACCAGTTCAACGAGAACTTCATCCTGCCGCTCTCCCATGATGAGGTGGTCAACGGCAAGTGCTCGCTTATCACGCGGATGCCGGGCGACTACTGGCGCCAGTTCGCGGGCATGCGTACACTCGCCTTCTATCAGATTATGCATTCGGGCGGCAAGCTTAACTTCATGGGCAACGAGATNGCCCAGTACATCGAGTGGCGCTACTACGAGGGCGTTCAGTACTTCCTCGCAGAGAACTACGAGACTCACGCTCACCAGCAGGCTTTCATCGCGGCGCTCAACAAGTTCTACAACGAGCANCCNGCGCTCTGGGAGGANTCGTTCGAGCAGAAGGGCTTTGAGTGGATCGACGCCGATAATGCGCAGCAGTCGATCGTCTCTTTCATGCGCAAGGGAGACAAACCGGAAGACGACCTCGTGATTCTCATCAACTTCGACGTGAACGCTCGCGAGAACTTCCGCTTTGTCCTTCCGCAGGATGGTGTCTACCAGGAGATATTCAACTCTGATGACGAGGCGTTTGGTGGCTCCGGCGTTTCGAACAAAGGCAAGATAGAGACCGAGGCAGGGTCTTGGAACGGCCACTCAAGCTCTATCGTGATTCGTGTTCCGCCACTGGCGGGCATCGTGTTCAAGCGCACGGGTGACCTCAAGAAGAAGCCGACGAAGAAGGTCGAGACAACCAAGCCGGTCGTCGCCGCCAAGCCAGCAGCCAAGAAGGCTACGACATCCGCAAAGCCGGCCACGAAGGCCACGGTACCCGCCAAGCCAGCGACCAAGCCGGCCACGAAGGCCAAGGGGGTGGCGTCCAAGACGAAGGCGCCCGCCAAGCCGGCCGCGACCGCCATCAAGAAGCAGGCCGACGCGGCAGAAAAGAAGCAGACAGCTAACAAGACTGCTACTAACACGACAGCATCAACGAAGTAAACTATTGGGGTCGCTCTCGGGCGGCCCCAATTGCATGTCTCGCTACGAGGTGTGCCTTGGGCCTCCCCGTGAGGACTGGCATCTGTCGTGGCGACATGCTTCCGTCCGTCAAAAAATAGGAGAAACATGAGCGTTTTCAAGGACAAGCAGGACTTTGAGCGGCAGTATCGCGAGATGTGCATGGCCGAGATCGGCAAGAAGTTCGAGGACCTCACCGATCAGGAGCGCTATTCGGTGCTGGCAAAGCTCATCGCCAGCAGGTCGCGTAATATTTCTGCCGGCACCCCGGAGGACGGAGAGAAGGAGGTCTACTACTTCTCGCTCGAATTCCTGCTCGGTCCTCTTCTCGACAACTATCTGCTCAATCTCGGCTGTCGTGACGTCGTGGCTGATGCCCTCTCCGACATGGGTTCCGATATCGAGACCCTCTGCCGCCAAGAGGTCGATCCGGGTCTCGGCAATGGCGGTCTCGGGCGCCTTGCGGCGTGCTTCCTCGACTCCATGGCGCACGAGGGCATCTCGGGCAATGGCAACGGCATGCGCTATCGCTACGGCCTCTTCCGCCAGTACATCGAGGGCGGCTGTCAGGTGGAGAAGACCGACAACTGGCTAGCCAACGGCTTTCCCTGGGAGACGCGCAAGGATGCCAGCTCCGTGGTCGTGCAGTTTGGCGGCCAGGTCGTGCGTCACGAGGACGGTACCGGTCGCTTCTGGTTTACCCAGGAGGGCGGGGACCTCGTCCGTGCCGTCCCATACGACGTGCCCATCGTCGGCTATGGCGGCAAGACCGTGAACACGCTGCGCCTTTGGAGCGCCGAGCCCTATACCGAGGACTTTGACCTCGACGCCTTCAACGCGGGCGACTATGCCAAGGCCAACAAGTTTCGCTCTGACGTCGAGGCCATCTCGACGATCCTCTACCCCAACGACTCGGGCGAGCACGGTCGCATCCTGCGACTCAAGCAGGAGTACCTGTTTGTCTCGGCGGGCCTGCAGACCATCCTGCGCAACTACGAGCGTGAGTATGGTGCCGACTGGGAGCACCTGGGCGATCACGTATGCATCCACACCAACGACACCCACCCTGCCATGTGCGGGCCCGAGCTCATGCGACTCCTCGTCGACGAGAAGGACGTCGACTTCGACCTCGCGTTCAAGATCTGCAAGCAGACCATCTCGTACACCAACCACACGGTCATGCCCGAGATGGTCTGCTTGCAGATCTTGAACGGTCATGCCGGAGGCTCTGGAGAAGTGGCCCATCAACACCTTCCGCAGCCTCATGCCGCGACTCTACATGTTTGTCGAGGAGGTCGACCGCCGCTTCCGCGAAGGCTTCCCAAAGACCTTTGACAACTGGCAGGAGATGCTCACCAAGACCGCCATCCTGTGGGATGGTCAGGTTCGCATGGCAAACCTCTCCATCATCTTCAGTCATTCCGTGAACGGCGTCTCCGCCCTGCACACCTCCATCCTCGAGGAGTCCGTGCTTCACGAGTTCTATCAGCTCTACCCCGAGATGTTCAACAACAAGACCAACGGCGTCTCCCACCGCCGCTTCCTCGCCCAGGCCAACCCTCCCTATGCCAGGCTCATCTCCGACGCCATCGGCGACGGCTGGCTTGACGATGCCATGGAGCTCGAGAAGCTCGTCCCGTTCGAGGATGACGTGGCCTTCCTCGAGGGCATGGAGAAGGCAAAGAAGGCCGACAAGGAGCGTCTTGCCGCCTATATCAAGGAGACCACGGGCATCGTGCTCGATACGTCGACGGTGTTTGACGTACAGGTCAAGCGATTCCACGCCTATAAGCGCCAGCTTCTGAACATATTCAAGGTGCTTGACATCTACAACCGCATTCTCGATGACCCCACCTACGACCCCCGTCCCACGTCGTTCATCTTCTCGGGCAAGGCCGCGCAGAGCTATACCTTCGCCAAGGAGGTCATCAGGCTCATTCACTCGGTTGCTGACGTGATTGACAACGACCCGCGCGCCAGCGACAAGATCAAGGTCGCCTTCGTACCTAATTTCGCGGTCTCGAACGCGCAGATCATCTACCCGGCTGCAGAGATCTCCGAGCAGATCTCCACGGCGGGCACCGAGGCCTCCGGTACCTCCAACATGAAGCTCATGATGAACGCCTCAATCACACTGGGCACCTACGACGGTTCAAACGTCGAGATCTCCGAGCTCGTGGGCGAAGAGAACATCAAAATCTTTGGCCTGTGCACCGAGGAGGTGGATGCACTAAAGGCCTCTGGACAGTACTGGGCTTGGAACCAGTACAACGACGACCGCGAGCGTCTGGGCCGTATTGTGGATGAGCTTCGCGATGGCACTCTTGCGGGGCTCTCGGGCAACTTCGACGGGGTTTACGACTACCTCATGACCAACAACGACCCCGACCTTGTTCTTAAGGACTTTAACTCCTACGTTCAGGCGTGGGACGAGCTCACCGCTGACTACGCCAATCGTAACCGTTGGAACAAGGCGGCGCTTCACAATACCGCCAAGGCGGGATACTTCTCTAGCGACCGAACTATTCGCGAGTACATGTCTGATATCTGGCATATTGAAGGCTGAGTTTTGTAAGGCGTCGGTCTTTGGACAGAAATCGAAAGGAGTGGGAAATGAGCAAGAAGGAATGTGTAGCAATGCTTCTTGCCGGCGGGCAGGGCAGCCGTCTCGGCGCGCTCACGAGCAATGTTGCCAAGCCTGCGGTGTCCTTCGGTGGAAAGTTCCGTATCATCGACTTCGCGCTTTCCAACTGCGCGAACTCGGGCGTCTCNACNGTGGGCGTGCTCACGCAGTACAGGCCGTACCTATTGCACTCCTATATCGGCACCGGCGAGGCGTGGAACCTCGACGACCGCGAGGGCGGTGTCTCGATTCTTCCGCCGTATGCCACCCAGACGGGTGGCGCGTGGTATGCCGGCACGGCTGATGCCGTGACTCAGAACCTGGGCTATATCGAGACGCAGGATCCGGAGTACGTGCTCATCCTTTCGGGNGACCAGCTCTACCGCATGGATTATGGCAAGATGCTCGAGAGCCACAAGGAGCATAACGCCGATCTCACCATCGCCGTCATGCCCGTGCCCTGGGAGGAGGCGTCTCGCTTCGGCATCCTCACCACGGACAGCGAGGATAAGATCGTCAAGTTTACCGAGAAGCCCAAGAAGCCCGATTCCAACCTCGCCTCCATGGGCATCTACATCTTCAATGCCAAGCTCCTCGTCGATACGCTCAAGGAAGACGCCGTCGACCAGACCTCCGAGCACGACTTCGGCAGCAACATCATCCCGAAGCTCCTCGCTGACGGCAAGCGTCTGTACACCTATGAGTTCAACGGCTTCTGGCGTGACGTGGGCACCATCTCCTCCTATCATGAGACGAGCATGGACCTTCTCGGGCCTGACCCCGAGTTTGACATCTATAGCCACGACTTCCCGATCATGAGCAACGCCTCCACGAGGCCGCCCGCGTTCTTCGGTAAGGACGCCTCCGTCGACGACTGTCTCGTCGCCAACGGCTGCAAGGTCTTTGGTACCGTCAAGCACTCGATCCTATCCACCGACGCCTTTGTCGGCGAGCGCGCGCAGGTCATCGACTCCGTGCTGCTCCCAGGTGCCAAGGTCAAGGCCGGCGCGCGCGTCGTCCGGGCAATCCTGGGCGAGAGCGCCGTCGTTGAGGAGAACGTCGAGGTTGGAAGCGTAGACGTTACGAAGGACACGGCGGTCATCGGAAATGATGTCGTGGTCGGAAAGGGGGAGAACTAGTCATGGAAAAGCTCATTGGTCTCATCACCTGCAACTACTCCGCCAAAATCCAAGGGCCCCTGAGCGACACGAGGCCCATCGCGTCCATGCCCTACCTCGGCCGCTATCGCCTTGTTGACTTCCCGCTCTCCAATATGGTCAACAGCGGCATTCGCACGGTCGGCATGGTCATGCCGTACAACTACCGCTCGATCATCGACCACGTGGGATCAGGAAAGGACTGGGACCTCGATCGTAAGAACGGCGGTCTGTTCATTCTGCCTGGGTCTGCATTCGGCACCTCTCGTACCGGCTCTCGCTTCCTGCTCCGCGACCTCATCCACAACAAGGTCTACTTCGAGCGTAGCTCTGCCGAGGCGGTGATCTTCTCCACGGCCAACTTCGTCTATAACATCGACCTCACCAAGATGTTCGAGGCGCATAAGGCGTCAGGCGCTGACATCACGGTCCTTACCAAGACCGCGGCGGACAAGGACATCGACGTCACGGGGTTCGACGTGCAGGACGGGCGCGTCTGCGGCGTTCACCACGGCGTCGTGTTTGGCGATACGTCCTTCCTCGACTGCTTCATCGTGAGTCGTCAGCTTCTCCTTGACATGTTCGACTGGTACACGGCCACCGACTACCTCGACATCTTCGAAGCCATGCAGAACGACTTCGAGCGCGTGAACGTCCAGACGTATACCTTCGGCGGCTACGCGGCGCCGGTCTTCAATAAGACGGCCTACTTCCGTTCAAACATGGACCTTCTCGACCCGCACATCTCGGACGAGCTGTTCCCCGAGGGGCGCTTCATCAAGACGAAGGCACACGATACGGCTCCCGCCAAGAACGAGGTGGGAAGCCATGTCACCAACTCGCTCGTCTCGGCAGGCTGCCGCATCTTTGGCTCCGTCTCGGGCAGCGTCCTCGGCCGCAACGTCATCGTCGAGTCNGGCGCNACGATTCGNGACTCCGTGATCATGCAGGACTGCGTCATCAAGAGTGGTGCGCGCATAGAGAACGCCATCGTCGACCGCAACAACTTCGTGCCGGCCGGTACCGAGCTCAGGGGAACCCCCGAGAACGTCCTGGTCAAGGAGAAGGGTCGGGGCTAGGGCCGATGACTACCAACGCCAAGCGCAGAAAGCTCAGGGTGCTCTTCGCGGGTTCTGAGTGCGTCCCGTTNGTCAAGACGGGCGGTCTCGCAGATGTCGCCGGGTCGCTCCCCCGTGCCCTCAAGCACGCAGGTGCCAGGGTTGCGGTCATTCTTCCGAAGTACTCCACCATTGCGCAGGAGTACAAGGATCAGATGCGACACGTGACGGACTTCTACGTTCCCCTCGCGTGGAGGAACGACTACTGCGGCATCGAGAAGCTCACGATNCAGGACCTGGACTTCTACTTCGTTGACAACGAGTCATACTTCAAGCGTGATAGTCTCTACGGTCACTTTGACGACGGCGAGCGCTACGCCTTCTTCTCGAAGGCCGTGTGCGAGGCCATCTGCAGGGTGCCCGAGCTGGAGTGNGACATCCTGCACTGCAATGACTGGCAGACGGCGCTGTGTCCCGTGTTCCTGCGCGAGTTCTACCAGGGAGTNCCGCAGTGNGANAACGTCAAGACGGTCTTNACCGTGCACAACGTCAAGTTCCAGGGGCAGTTTGGCGACAAGATGCTCCAAGACATCCTTGGTCTTGACAACATCCCGGCCGCNGCGGATCAGCTGCGCTGCGATGCCCAGTCGATCAACTTCATGAAGGGTGCCCTCTGCTACGCCGACTGGCTCACCACCGTGAGTCCGAGCTATGCCCTCGAGCTGCAGATGCCGTTCTACGGCGAAGGCCTCGATGGCATATTCCGCCGTCGCGCCAACGTGCTCACCGGCATTCTCAACGGCATCGATCAGGGCATCTGGAACCCCAATACCGACCCGATGGTTCCCTTCAGCTACACGGTCCAAGACCTCTCCAACAAGGCGGAGTGCAAGCGCGCTCTTCAGGAGGAGCTTGGTCTGAAGCAGGATGCCAGTCGTCCGCTCATCGTCTCGATTGGTCGCCTTACCAACCAGAAGGGCCTCGGCCTCGTCCGTTACGCCATGGATGGCCTCATGGAACGTGGCGTACAGGTTGCCATCCTCGGNACNGGNGANAAGGANCACGAGGAGGCGTTCTCATACTTCAACCAGAAGTATGAAGGACAGATGTGCGCCCGCATCGCGTTCGACAACGCCCTCTCGCATCGCATGTACGCCGGCGGCGACATTCTGCTCATGCCGTCCGAGTTCGAGCCCTGCGGTCTCTCGCAGATGATCGCCATGCACTACGGCACGCTGCCCGTTGTCCGCGAGACGGGTGGCCTGCGCGATTCCGTTGTGCCGTACAACAAGTTCACTGGCGAGGGTACGGGCTTTTCATTTGCGAATATGAATGCAAAAGAAATGTCCGATACCATTCTCAGCGCTTGCGAGATCTTCTGGACTAACAAGGAAGAGTGGGCTAAGCTCATGCATCAGGCGATGTCCACGGACTTCAGCTGGCGCCGAGCCGCCAATGACTATATGGACATCTACCATGGTCTCCATCCGGAGATCATCAGGTACAACAAAAGAAGAGACAGGTAGTCATTGAGAGCGCGCCACGTTACGTCCGAGAAGGACTACAGNGATCCATTNGGTGCCGCCCGNNTGGGCGGCACCGTTACTATNAGCATTGATGTCTGGNGCGATGACGTGGTGTTCTGCACGCTTCGCATCTGGACCGACGCCCACGGTGAGGAATTCATCGAGATGAAGGGCACCGCCCTGGGCGATCGAACCCGCTATGCCGCCACCTACACGCCCGTCGAGACCGGTATCGTCTGGTACAGCTTTGACATCGAGTCCACCGACGGCTCAGTCTGGCGCTACGGCACTCGCGAGGGCTGGACCACTGGTGAGGGCGCTTTTGCCTACGGCGACCCGCCCTCCTTCCAGATTACGGTTTACGAGCCACGCGAGAACCAGCCCATGTGGTATCGAGACGGGATTGTGTATCAGATCTTCCCGGATCGCTTTGCCCGTGGCGGCGACTGGCGCGAGCGCGTCGCCGCTTCGCTGGACAGGCCCCGCAAGGGCCCTGCCCGTGCGCTCGTTGAGGACTGGAGTACGCCCCCCACCTACAAGCGTACGGACGATGATCGCATTGCCGAGTGGGACTTCTACGGAGGCACGCTCGAGGGCATTGTCGAGCACCTCGACTATCTCGAGTCCCTTGGCGTGACGGTGCTCTATCTCAACCCCATCTTCGAGGCGGTGAGCAATCACCGCTATGACACGGCGGACTACCTTGCCATCGATCCGATGCTGGGTGACGAGGACGAGTTCCGCCGCCTGTGCACGGAGTGCGAGAGGCATGGCATCTCGATTATCCTCGACGGCGTCTTCAACCATGCTGGCTGCGACTCTCGCTACTTCAACAAGTTNGGCAACTACCCCGGGCTGGGCGCGGCGCAGGGGAAGGACTCTCCCTACGCGAACTGGTTCAAGTGCCAGGACGACGGTACCTACGCCGCGTGGTGGGGCGTCGATGACCTGCCCGACCTCAATGAGGATGACCAGGAGTTTCGCGACTTCATCTGCGGTACCGACGGCGTGGTCAGGAAGTGGCTGCGCGCCGGTGCGCGTGGCTGGCGCCTCGACGTGGCAGACGAGCTCTCCGACAACTTCATCGTCCAGATCAAGGACGCGGTTCTTGCCGAGAAGCCCGACGCGCTCCTCATCGGCGAGGTCTGGGAGGATGCGTCCAACAAGGTGAGCTATGGCAAGCTGCGCCAGTACTTCGAGGGCAGGGAGCTCGACGGTGTGATGAACTATCCGCTCCGCACCGCGCTGCTCGACTTCATGTGCAATCGCATCGGCGCCGCGGAGCTCACGGCACGTCTCGAACAGCTTGGCGAGAACTATCCGCGCAACGCGTTCTACTCGTCGCTCAACCTGCTTGGCAGCCATGATCGCGAGCGGCTGTTCACGTCTCTTGGTGGTGCGCCCGACCCCGACACGCTTCCCGAGGACCAGAAGGCCTCCTATCGCCTGGACGAGGGACAGCGGGGTCTCGCGAAGTCACGCCTGTGGCTCATGGTGCTCCTGCAGATGACGCTTCCCGGCGTACCCTGCGTGTACTACGGAGACGAGCGGGGCCTCGAGGGCTTCCGCGACCCGTACAACCGCGCCACCTTCCCTTGGGATGGCGGTGACCACGACTGCACTTCCATCTATCGCAANGCCATCGCCCTGCGAAAGACCCTGCCGGTGCTTCTAGACGGCAGCTTCGAGCCATTTGCCGCAGGNGAGGACGTGTTCGGCTTCTGGCGCAAGGATGACGGCGAATGCGTGTGCGTACTCGTCAACGCAAGCCTCGACCATGCGCGCACCATCAAGGTGCCCATGGTCAAAGGCTGCGTGGATGACGTCGTCTCAGGACGTGCACCCAAGGTGGAGCATGGACAGGCGGACGTCTTTCTATGGCCCCTGGGTTCTGCGGTGCTGCGATTCTATGAGCGACCTCTGCTCGAGAAGCCCCTTGAGCCCGGCATGGGCGTCCTTGCGCACGTGACGTCTCTTCCCAATGCCGATCGTCCCGGCACGCTTGGCGCGCCAGCTCGCCGCTTTGTGGACTGGCTCGTGGAATGCGGCCAGACCTACTGGCAGGTGCTGCCGATAAACCCAACCGACGAGTTCGGTTCGCCCTACGCGGGGCTCTCGGCGTTTGCTGGAAACGTATCGCTTCTCGAGGAGGATTCCGAGACGGTGCTCGACCGCCTCGCGGATATCGACAATAGGCCGGACTACGTGTGCTTCTGTCGCGACAANGCNGACTGGCTCACNCCGTATGCNATCTTNNGNTCCATCAAGGACCTCTATGACGGGGCTCCCTGGCAGACGTGGCCTGAGAAATATCGCAGCTGCTCGATTACCCTCGCCAAGGACCCAAAGATCGCTCCTGGCTTCGAGAGCCATCGCCGTCTCCAGTACGAGTTCGAGCGCGAGTGGCGCGACCTGCGAGCGTATGCCAACAAGCGGGGAATCCGCATCATAGGCGACATGCCCATGTACGTCTCGGNGGACTCGTCGGACGTGTGGGCGGAGCGCGGCATCTTTGACCTCGACGCCAGCGGTTACGCTGCGCATCAGGCGGGTGCGCCCGCCGACCAATTCTCGGCTGGCGGCCAGCTCTGGGGCAATCCCACCTATCGGTGGGACGTGCTTTGCAACCAAGGCTACGGCTGGTGGCTTCGCCGCCTGGCGCGTGCCTTTAGCGTCTATGACTACGTCCGCTTGGACCACTTCATCGGGTTCTCNTCNTACTTCTCCATCGAGGCGGGCAAGAGTGCGCTTGAGGGGCAGTACTCGTTTGGTCCGGCGGGAGATCTTTTCCGTGCCGCCTATGGCAAGTTTGGGCCACTGCCGCTCATTGCGGAGGATCTTGGTGTCGTCACTCCTGCGGTGCGTGCTCTCATCTCGCTTACGGGCGTTCCTGGTATGGATGTGGTGCAGTTCTATGACGGTGATCCCAGGGAGGAGTACGAGCCCAGGGCAGGTGCGGTGGTCTACACCGGCACGCATGACAACCAGACCCTCATGGGATGGTGCGAGTCACGCTACAACCCCGATGACCTCAAGGCGCTTGCCGACGAGATCGCCGCGCGNACCCTTGGCNCNNGCAACNANGTGGCCATCATGCCGCTCCAGGACGTGCTTCGACTTGATGACACCGCGCGCATGAACGTGCCCGGTGTCGCTGAGGGCAACTGGACGTGGCAGGCCAAGGCCGCAGACGTCGAGGAGGCAACGGAGCACCTCATGGGGCTTGCGCTCGACTCTCATCGTTTTCGGAGCTAGCACAGGAAGGCTCTTGACGTGGGCGACTTGCCTTGGGCGGGCTGGCGTCGAGCGCGAGCCCTTCTCGCCCTCTCGCTACGACTTTTGCTCCTCGACTCTGGCTCGTGATTTGATGTATTATCACCTAACCGACCTGCGGATATGAGGATAGCCAAAGTCGAATCTCGCATACGAGAAAGGCACTCGCAGGTAGATGACTTGCGCACAAGAGCCAAAGTCGGAGAGCCAAAGTCGTAGCCTAGAAGCTAGAATGGCACCCCATGCCAGGGGCCGTGCGTCTGCTGGCTTCGACCGGCGCTGGCCAGAACCGCCATCGGGCCCTCGCGTGGAATGAGCGTGGGTCGCAGTAACGGCTCGCGGGCAGCATGTCTCGAAGGGTAGAATGGCCCCATGTTCATCAACAGGGTTTCCCGACAGCTTCTTGCCGCTCCCGAGCTCACCGACTTTCTGAGCCAGTTCAGGGATGGTATCGACGTGACGCTTGCCGTGGCGCAGAGCGCACGCCCCCTCGTGCTTGCCGCGCTCTGGGCAGAGGATCCGCGGCCTTGTCTGCTTCTGGTTTCGGGCGAGGAGGCCGCCGACCGCACGGCCCGTGCCCTCGCCGCCTGGCTCGGCATGGATGCCGTCTCCCGCTATCCCGAACGCAAGGACCGTCCTTGGTCGGACCAGGCTCCCGATGACGCCGTGATCGGCGCTCGCTGCCGTGCCGTGGCTCGCCTTGCGGCCGGCGAGAAGTGCATCGTGGTTGCCAGCGCGCATGCGATGCTGCGTCGTGTGCCGCCCGTTGGGTCGGGCTACTTTGCTTCGAGCACCTTCTCCGTGGGTGACGAGGTTCCTTTTGGAGACGTTCCCGCGCTTCTCGTAGGCATGGGGTATGCGGACATCGGGGAAGCTGCGGCGCCCGGCTCCTTCCACGTGCACGGTGACGCCGTGGACGTCTTTCCCGCACAAGCCACGAGTCCCGTGCGCATCGAGTTCTTTGGTGACGAGGTTGATCGCGTGCGCCGCATGGTTTCCTCGACCGGGCAGACCATCGGCGAGCTTCGTGAGGTCACGATCTCGCCCTGTCGCGAGATGGCGCTTACTGACGAGACGGTCGCTCGGGCCGAGCGTGCTCTCTTCCGCCGCGCGCGGGAGAACTCCAAAGTGGCTGCCGACCTCGAGCTTATTGGCCAGCGAGCTGCGGCACCCGCGCTCGAGCGCTACCTTGTGGAGCTCTATGGCACGACGGCTTCGCCCATCGACCACATCTCCAGAGACGCGCTCGTGGTTCTCGCCGAGCCGCGCGCGCTTTTCGATGACTGCCAACGAACGATGGACGAGGTCTCCGCCGCGGCGGGATCTGCCCGCGTGAGCACCAACGGCCTCTACACGCCGCCTCGCGAGCTGGACTTTGGCACCCAGCAGCGCCTGTCCTTCTCGACGATCATGAGGGCGGGCGAGNCGGCCNCCGCNGAGNTCGACGTGGTCCAGCCGCAGATCGCCGGCGCGGACGCCAAGCTCATCGGCCGCATTCGACAGCTCGTGAACGACCGGGCAGCGGTGCTCTTTGCCGTGCCCGACCGNGGCTCCCGCGAGTCGCTCGAGCTTCGTCTCAACGACGAGAGCATCCCCTTCGTGGAATCGCTCGGCGCTGCTGCTGAAAACTCCGTGCCCGTGATCGACCCTGCCGCCACGCGCGACGTGGCGCCTCTGCGCCGCGGCTTCGTGACCTTCTTCGACGCGCCCGTTCCCGCCGGCATCATCATCCCCACGGCAGGCATCGGCGTGCTCTCGATCTCCGACCTCACGGCACGAACGGCAAAGAACCGGCGCCGCGCCCGTCGCGTCGACCCCACGAGCGTGACNTTCCCCTTCAAGCCNGGCGACTACGTCGTGCATGCCACGCATGGCGTCGCGCTCTTCTCTGACATCGTGCGCCAGGAGGTGGCGGGTCGCGAGCGTGACTACTTCCTTCTCGAGTACGCGGGCGAGGACAAGCTCTACGTACCCCTTGAGCAGGTGGACCGCATCACGCGCTACATCGGTCCCGATGGGGGCGTTCCGCGTCTCACGCGTCTCAACACGGCAGACTGGTCGCGCGCCACCGGCAAGGCTCGCCGCTCCGCCAAGAAGCTCGCCTTCGACCTCGTGGACCTCTACACGCGNCGNGCGTCCGTGAGCGGCTATGCCTTCTCGACCGATACGCCCGTGCAGCAGGAGATGGAGGCGAACTTTAGCTACGAGCTCACCCCCGACCAGGCAAACGCCGTGATAGACATCAAGGCCGACANGGAGGGCCGCAAGCCCATGGATCGCCTGCTCTGCGGAGACGTGGGCTTTGGCAAGACCGAGGTCGCCCTGCGAGCGGCGTTCAAGTGCTGCCAGGACGTCAAGCAGGTCATGGTTCTCTGCCCCACGACCATTCTCGCCGAGCAGCACTATGAAACGTTCTTCTCGAGGTTTGCGCCCTTTGACCTCAAGGTGGCCGTTCTCTCTCGCTTTGTCACGCCTGCGCAGCAGCGCAAGACCCTCGAGGNCTTTGCCGATGGCANCGTCANCGTCCTCATNGGNACCCANCGNCTGCTCTCGGCCGACGTCAACCCCTACGACCTGGGGCTTGTCATCATCGACGAGGAGCAGCGCTTTGGCGTGCAGCACAAGGAGCAGCTCAAGAACATGCGCGAGCAGGTCGACGTGCTCACGCTTTCGGCCACGCCCAT
>JGI20225J20221_1001709_pt3 | contig 30796 bp, 24 predicted proteins | sample BioMet4_FD_20221 | JGI IMG/M metagenome (IMG submission 20221)
TCGCTCACCGGCGCAGGTCAGGGAAAGGCAGAAGCTGGAGGTCGCCAACGCGGCCTAACTTTGGTCGCGAAACTGTCCAAGAAACCCTAGACCGCTACACCCGTCCGAAATACCGAACCATGGATAGATCCAGGCAGACCGAAGCCGCGTGGCCGCTTTTGAAATTCGCTACCTGACCATGAAGGAAACGGCAAAAACAAGACGTTCCGCTCTGGCCTATCAGGCAGTGACCGCTGCCTGATAGGTACGGCATCGCTCCCCTGCTGCGCCCAAAAATCACCCCTGTCGACACACCGTTACGCTCCCCCGAATCGTCTCGGATCGGCTCCCGATCGGCTCGCCATCTTCTCCAAAAAAAAGCTTGCTGGACAGGATATTTCGCCTATACCTTCTCCTCCAAGGGGAGGGCGTATGGGGTCCATCATTGCTATCGTCAATAACAAGGGCGGCGTCGGCAAAACGACGGTCACCGTCAACTTGGCACACGCCCTGGCCAACCGGGGCAAGCGCGTTCTGATCGTCGATAACGACGCGCAATGCAACGCATCGAGTCTGCTCGTCGATTCCGACATCGTGTCCGATTCCATCTATGAACTCTACGAGGCCGACGACACGCCCATCGAACGCTGCATCTATCCGACGGCGTACGACGGTCTATCGATCATCCCCAACAGCGAGGAGACCGCCGCCCTGGAAATCTCGCTCAACCGGGGAATTCCCAAGACGTATCTCCGCCTGCGCGACCGGATCCGCGCCTACGTCAAACAGAATTTCGATTTTACCTTCATCGATACCCCACCGAACTGGGGCTATTTCGTTTTGGCCGCCCTGCATGCCGCCGACTGCGTCATCGTTCCCATTCTCTGTTCCAGCCGCTTTTCCATGGAAGGGCTGACCCGGGCGCTGTCCCTCATCGACGGGGTCAGGGAGCGGGAAAACCCGGATCTGCGGCTGCTGCGCCTGGTCGTCAACAATGTGGACAAGCGCACGGCCATTTCCCGGGTCGTGGCCGACAAACTGCGCCGGCTCTTCGACGAGAACGTCCTTTTCAAGACGTCGATTCCGACCAATACCCAGTTTGCCCAGGCCGAAATGGAAGGAAAAAGCATTATCCGTTTCTCGCCGCGTAGCGTCGGAGCCAAGTACTACCGCAGCCTTGCCACGGAATTTCTGGAGATCTTCGAACCGGGGTCCGCCGCGTAGCCGGAGGCTGCCATGGCCGCGAAAAAACGTCTGACCATGTTCGATGCCATGGACGGGGCTTTGTCCCGTATCGGTGGTCTGACGGAAGCCGCAGCCAAGGCCAATACCCTGCCGTTCCGCCTGAAGCCACACCACACCACTCCCGAAATCGTTCCCCTGCCGCAGCCGGCCGACGGCCCGACCTTCGACAACGGCTTGGGCAACGCCTTGGACAACGCGACAACGCCTGCGGCAACGCCTTCGACAGCCCATTGTCCTTCGACTTCGACAACGGTTTCGACAGCGNCTTCGACAACGCCTTGGGCAGCGNCTTCGACAACGCCAACCGATAAAACCGCCTTTATCTCCGGTCGCAAGGCCCAGACCCTGCGCGCCGTCCTGATCGGTCGCCCCGAAGACAAGGCCTGCGTCGTGCGCTATCCCGATCTGGCGGAAAAACTAAAAATTCCATATAAAACACTACGATGGGTTATGTCATCCCTGGAAAAAGACGGCTTTTTCAAGCGACGGGATTTCCGCAACGGCCGGTTCCAGGGCGTGGAACTCCTCTTTGACGAACGGCTCTGCCAACGTTTCCTCGAACGGCAGGGATTGGCCTCAAAATCTTCGACAACGCCTTGGGCAGCGCCTTCGACAACGACTTCGACTTCGACTTCGACTTCGACAACGCACACTCCATATAAGATAGAAAGAAAAAATCTTTCTCTCTCTTCTTCACGCCTGGCGGCTACCTGGCCCAGGCTGGCCCAGGCCGGCTTCGGCACCGAGCAACTCGACCAGATCGTCCGGGCGCTCGAAGAACTCGGCAAGGAAACCGACCGAATCGTGGTCAGTCTGGACCACGCCGAATGGGAACTGGCCCATGACGCCATGGTGGACCGCACGGGCCAGCCCGTGGTCGATCCGTGCGCCTGGGTTTTTCAGTCCTTGGCCAGGACCGGCTATTATCGGCGGCCGGCCGGCTTCGTCTCCGCCCAGGAACAGGCGGTCAAGGACGCCGAGGCCGAGGCCAGGGCCCTTTTGGCGGCGCGACGGCAGGTGGAGGAGACCCAGTTCGCGGCTTGGCGGGCGTCGCTTGCCGGAGAGGCCCTGGAGGAGGTCATGGCTGGCTATCCCGGCGGTCCCAAGGAAATCTGGCTCAAGGCCCAGTGGGAAAAAAGGTTTCGGAAAGCATGAAGTGGCTGGAAAGGGGATTTGCGACGTGCGGGTGGGCTTGCTCCCGGTGCGGCAAGACCGTATAGGCCGCGGGGGACGCGTGACGAGCGGGGGATTTCGCGCCAGGTGGCGTGGCGTCACGACCACGCCGGTTGCAGCGTGCCGGCGGGCGAAAAAGACGTGTAACGGTTANGGCCGCACAAACGACTTCTTCCGGAGTCGGCTTGTCGGACGCCGACGCCAAAGGGAGCGAGAGGGTGTGCCGATGACAGGCTGGGATGCCGGCGACCTGCCGCTCTACCAGGAAACGCTGTTCCGTTTTTTTCACGGAAAGCGACTTTTTTTTACCGGCGGCACGGGGTTTTTCGGCCAATGGCTGGTGCGGACCCTGCTCGAGATGATCCGGTGTTTCGGCCTGCGTCTGGCCATGACCTTGCTCACCCGTTCGCCCGAACGCCTGCGTGGAGCCTTGCCNGACATTGCCGGGCATCCGGACGTCACCGTGCTTGNGGGGGATGTCCGCTCCTTCGCCTTTCCCGAGGGGACGTTTTCCTGTGTCATTCACGCCGCCGCCGAGGCCAGCGCCGCCCTCAACCGCGAAGCGCCCCTTGCCATGTACGACACCATCGTGACGGGCACGCGCCGCGTGCTGGAATTTTGCCGGCAGGCCGGCACCAAGCGGATGCTTTTCGTCAGTTCCGGGGCGGTCTACGGCAAACAGCCGGCCACAGTCCCCCATGTTCCGGAAACCTATGCCGGGAGCCCCGATCCTCTGGCACCAGGCAATGCCTACGCCGAAGGCAAGCGGGCAGGCGAGTTTCTCTGTGCCGCGTTTGCCGCCGCGAACGATCTGGAAATCCCCATCGCCCGGCCGTTCGCCTTTCTNGGGCCCGGNTTGCCGCTCGAGAGGCATTTCGCGGCCGGGAATTTTCTGGCCGACGCCTTGGCCGGTCGGCCTCTCGCCGTCAACGGTGACGGGACNCCGTATCGGTCCTACATGTATCCCACGGATTTGACCGCCTGGCTGCTGACGATTTTGGCCAAGGGACAATCCGGCCGGGCCTACAACGTCGGTTCGGACGAAGCCGTCACCATCGGAGAACTGGCTCGGCAGATTGCCGGCCAGGCCGGCGGCCTGCCGGTTGCCATCGCCAAAAAGCCCGACCCCGACCGGCCGCCCGAGCGGTATGTGCCGTGCGTCGACCGGGCTCGGGACGAGCTTGGGCTTTGCCGGCATGTCGGCTTGTCGGAAGCCATTTCGCGCACCTTAACGGTCCTTCGGGGCCAAATGGACAGTGCCGTATGCCGCTCGTGAGCGTCGTTACGCCGTGTTTCGAGGAAGAAGCCAACGTCAGGTTGCTTTATGAACGCATCCGTGATGTGTTCGCGACGTATTTTCCCGATTTCGACTACGAACATATTTATATCGACAACGCCTCGAAAGACCGGACCGTCGCCCTGGTCAAGGAGTTGTGCGCTCAGGATTCGCGGGTCAAACTCATCGTCAACGCCCGCAACTTCGGCCACATCCGTTCGCCGTTTTACGGCATGATGCAGGCCAGGGGCGATGCGGTCATTTTGATGGCGTCCGACCTGCAGGATCCGCCGGAACTGATCCGGGACTTTATCACCAAGTGGCAGGAAGGGTATAAGCTGGTGCTCGGGGTGAAAAAGCAGGAGCTCAATTCCCCGATCATGGGCATTGTCCGCAAAAAGTACTATCAGCTGCTGGCCATGCTGTCCGACGTCAAGATCGTCAAGGACTACACTGGATTCGGACTTTACGACCGGCAGGTGATGGAAGAATTGCGGCTTCTGCATGACTCGTATCCCTATTTGCGGGGCATTATTTCCGAACTCGGCCATGAGCCCGCCCTGGTCGAATTCGTCAAGCCGCCGCGCCATGGCGGCATTACCCATAATAATTTTTATACGCTTTACGACATGGCCATGCTTGGCATAACCAACCATTCCAAGGTGCCGTTGCGGCTGGCGACGCTTTTGGGATTCGGCCTGTCCGTCATCAGTTTTGCCGTGGCCGTCGCCTATCTCATCTATAAACTGCTTTTTTGGAACGAATTCGCCCTGGGCGTTGCCCCGATGCTCCTGGGGTTGTTTTTTTTCGGATCGGTGCAATTGTTTTTTCTCGGCATCGTCGGGGAATACGTCGGCGCCATGCATACGCAGATATTGGCCCGGCCGCTGGTCATCGAAAAGGAACGGGTGAACTTCGACGAGACGGCGCCGGCAGGGCAAGTGGTTCGTTCCCGGTCTGCTCCGGGGGACAGGACAGGGATTTGCGGAAATGGCTAGGCGAAAGGCCTTGCGGCGGCCGAGGGACGGCCGTCATTTAAAATCAGATAAAATTTCAAAGAGATATGCTCACATCGGCAAGACCCGCAACGGGCAAGGATAACGATGCAGCCGTTTGATTTCAGCCGGCACTTTGTCGGCCGGCGCGTGCTGGTCACCGGCCATTCCGGGTTCAAGGGCACCTGGCTTGCCCTGTGGCTCGATCGGCTCGGGGCCAAGGTCCGGGGGCTGTCCCTGGACCCGCCGAGCTCCCCCTCCATGGCCGAGCTGGTCGATCTGCCCACCGTGGTGCCGGGAAGCCGTTGCGACATCCGCAACGCCGCCGCCCTGGCCGACGAAATGACCGCCTTCGATCCGGAAGTGGTCTTCCATCTGGCCGCCCAACCCCTGGTCCGGCCGTCCTACGACGATCCCTTGACCACCTTCGACACCAACGTCATGGGCACGGCCAACCTGCTTGCCGCCTGCCGTCGGCTGCCGTCGCTTCGGGCGGTGGTCATCGTCACCAGCGACAAGTGCTACCAGAACAACGAATGGTGCTGGGGCTACCGCGAGACCGATCCCATGGGCGGTTACGATCCCTACAGCGCCAGCAAGGGCTGCGCCGAACTCGTCACCCGGTCCTTTACCAACTCCTTTTTTCCGGCCGCTGCCTACGGCAAGACGCACCACGTGGCCGTGGCCTCGGGCCGGGCCGGCAACGCCATCGGCGGCGGCGATTTCGGCTTGGCCCGGCTCATCCCCGACTGCATCCGGGCTTTTGCCGCCGGCAATCCCGTCATGCTCCGCTATCCCGAGGCGGTGCGGCCCTGGCAGCACGCCCTGGAATGCCTGTCCGGCTATCTGACGCTCGGCGCCCGGCTGCTGGAATCGGGACCGACCTTTGGCGGCGGCTGGAATTTTGCGCCGCTGCCCACGGCCGACATCTGGGGCGTGCGCCGCGTCGTCACCGCCGTGGCCACCTTATGGGGCGGTGGCCGCTGCGACGTGGAGCCGGGGAAACATCCCCACGAGGCCGGGTTGCTGCGGCTCGATTGCTCCAAGGCCATTCAGGAATTGGGCTGGCGNCCCCGTTACGACGTGGAAACCGCCCTGCGGGCCACCATGCGCTGGTACCGGGCCTGGAAGGACGGGATCGGCTGCGAAGCCCTGCGTTCCCTCACCCTCGACCAAATACGCGAGTACGAACAAACCGTATGAATGCCGCTTCCTTATCCATCCGCCCTGGGGCGGTTGTGGCGTTTGATGACACCCTTCGGGGCGTGGTGGCCCGAGTTGCCGACGGGCGGACGCTGGTCGTGTTGCCGGCGGAGAACGCTGCCGGCGAAGGCGTTTTGACCGTCGTGACCCTTCCCGGCGGCGAGCGTTTGGCCCTTGATCTGTGGGAGACCAGACGGCTCCCCGAAGACCGGTGTCGGCCGGTCGGGGAGATCGGCCGGGAGGACTGCGACCGGCTGCTGCGGGCCCTGGGCCGGCAGGCCGCCCGCAACCATTACCATGCCTTGCATCGCAAGGCCCCCTTCGTCCCCGACGCCGCCCCGGCCCCGGTTTCCGGCAAGAGCTACGGCCCGGAGGAGATGGAGAATCTGGTCGAGGCCGCCTTCGATTTCTGGCTGACCACCGGCCGGTTCAACGACGCCTTCGAGGCGCGGTTCGCCGCCTTTCTCGGCCGCAAATTCTGCCTGACCGCCAATTCGGGTTCCTCCGCCAATCTGTTGGCCGTGGCCGCCTTGACCTCACCCAAGCTCGGGGAGCGCCGGTTGCGGCCGGGCGACGAGGTCATCACCACGGCGGCCGGTTTTCCGACCACGGTGGCGCCGCTCATCCAGTACGGCCTGGTGCCGGTCTTCCTGGATGCCGATCCGGCCACCGGCAACGTGCGGCCCGAGCAGATCGAGGCGGCCGTCACCGAGCGGACCCGGCTGGTCATGCTCGCCCACACCCTGGGCAATCCCTTTGATCTGGCCGCCGTCATGGCCACGGCCCGGGCCCATGCCCTGTGGGTGATCGAGGACTGCTGCGACGCCCTGGGCGCCACCTTCGACCGGGAAGGCGTGACCGGACGTTGCGGTACCTTCGGCCATATCGCCACCTTTTCCTTCTACCCCGCCCACCACATCACCATGGGGGAGGGTGGGGCGGTCGTCACCGACGATCCGCTTTTACGCAAGCTCCTGCTGTCCTTTCGCGACTGGGGCCGGGACTGCTGGTGCCCGCCGGGACACGACGACACCTGCGGCCGGCGCTACGACTGGAAATTTCCCCTGCTGCCGGCCGGCTACGATCACAAGTACGTCTATTCGCACCTGGGCTACAATTTGAAGATCACGGACATGCAGGCGGCGGTGGGCTTGGCCCAGCTCGATCGGCTGGACGGGTTCATCGCCGCCCGGCGGCGCAATTTCGCCTTCCTGACCGAGGCCTTGGCCGACCTGGAAGGGCCGCTGCTCTCCCTGCCGCGCCCCACGCCGGGCAGCGATCCGTCCTGGTTCGGCTATCTGCTGACCCTGGGGCCGGCCGCCGGCGAGCGCGAGGCGCTGCTGCGGCACCTGGCTGCCCACAAGATCGGCACCAGGCTCCTTTTTGCCGGCAACATGCTGCGCCAGCCCTGTGCCGAAGGCATGCCCCACCGGACACCGGTGGCGCTTTCCGGCACCGATACCATCCTGCGCCGGTCGTTTTGGATGGGCCTCTATCCCGGGCTCGACGAGGGACAACTCGGTTGGGCGGCCGCCTGTCTGCGCGACTGGCTGACCGGCGAGGGCAGGGTTTGATGTTCTCGGAATTGGTGGCCCGGGCCAGGGCGCGCGGCCTGCCCTACCTGATTGTCGGCGGCGTCAACACCGCGCTCGGCTACGGCGTCACCGTCGGGCTCTATTATCTGCTCAAAGCCTGGTCCATCGTGGCCGTGGCCGCCCTGGCCAACGTCATCTGCATCACCGTTTCCTTCGTCACCTACAAGGCCTTCATTTTCAAAAGCGGCGGGTTCTGGCTGCCGGAGTACCTGCGCTGCTACCTGGTGTACGGCGGCAGCGCCCTCTTCAGCGTTTTTGGGCTGTGGCTCCTGGTGGATGTGCTCGGCGTCACCATCTGGCTCGCCCAGGGCCTGGTGATGGTGGCGGTGGTGCCCCTGTCGTTTCTGGGCCATGAATTTTTCACCTTTCGGATGCGTTCCCGGCTGACCGGTCAGCCGGGAACCGCAACCATTCCGGAGTAGCCTACCGTGAAGCTTTCGGACTACGTCGCGACCTTTTTGGCCGACCATGGGACCACTGACATCTTTCTGGTCACCGGCGGCGGCGCCATGCACTTAAACGATTCCATCGGTCGGCAACGGCGGTTGCGCTACGTGTGCTGCCATCACGAACAGGCCTGTTCCATCGCCGCCGAAGGCTACGCCCGGGTGACCGGCCGGCCGGGCGTCGTCTGCGTCACCACCGGCCCCGGCGGCATCAACGCCTTAAACGGCGTGTTCGGGGCCTGGACCGACTCCATCCCCCTGCTGGTCGTCTCCGGCCAGGTCAAGCGGGCCACATGCATGGGTTCCTGCCACCTGGACGACCTGCGCCAGCTCGGGGACCAGGAGGCCGATATTCTGGCCATGGCGCGCGGCATCACCAAGTACGCCGTCCGGGTGGACGAGCCGGCCGAGATCCGCTTCCATCTGGAAAAGGCCTTCCACTTGGCCACGACCGGCCGGCCTGGTCCGTGCTGGATCGATATCCCCCTGGACGTCCAGGCCAGCGCCGTCGAGCCGGACGAACTTGCCGGCTACACGCCGTTATCGACGCCGGGCCTTGTCGGGGCCGAGCTGGAAACGGTCTGTGATGCGGTGCTTGACCGGTTGGCCGCGGCCGCGCGTCCGGTCATTCTGGTGGGCACGGGCGTCCGGCTGGCCGGCGCCGCGGCCGTGTTCGACCGGGTCGTCCACCGATTGGGGGTGCCCGTGGCCACGGCCTGGACCGCCCATGACCTGATGGATTCCGACGATCCGCTCGCTTGCGGCCGCCCCGGCACCGTGGGCGACCGGGCCGGCAATTTCACCGTGCAGAACGCCGACGTGCTGCTGGTGATNGGCAGCCGCTTAAACATCCGGCAGGTGAGCTACAATTGGCAGGCCTTCGCTCCCCACGCCTACAAGATCCAGGTGGATATCGATCCCGNCGAAATGGCCAANCCCACCGTGCGCCCGGATATGCCGGTGGTGGCCGACGCCGGGGCCTTCCTGACCGCCCTGGAAGGGCGGATTGCGGCCCGGGACTTCGACGCGGCCGCGCATGGCCCCTGGCTGGCCTGGTGCCGCGAGCGGGTGAAACGGTATCCGGTGGTTTTGCCGCGGCATCGCGCACTGGCCGGGAACCGCATCAATCCCTATTACTTCATTGAGGCTTTGTTCGATCGCCTGCGCCCCGACGACGTGATCGTCTGCGGCAACGGCTCGGCCTGCGTCATTCCCTTTCAGGCCGGCCGGATCCAGAAAGGACAACGCCTGTTCGCCAATTCCGGTTGCGCCTCCATGGGCTACGATCTGCCGGCGGCCGTCGGGGCGGCGGTGGCCCGGGGCGGGCGGCGGGTCATCTGCCTGGCCGGCGACGGTTCGCTCATGATGAACGTCCAGGAGCTGGCCACCGTGGCCGGGTTGTCCCTGCCGATTCTGCTCTTTGTCCTCAATAATGCCGGCTACTTGTCCATCAGGCAGACGCAGCAGTCGTTTTTCGACGGCCGGCTCATGGGGTCCGATCCCGCCTCCGGGGTGCAGCTGCCGGATTTCACCCGGCTGGGACATGGCTTCGGTCTGGAGGCGCAACCCCTTGAGGGGCCCGATTTTCTTCGGGATCTGGACGCGATTCTGGCGACCTCCGGGCCGCGCCTCGTCGACGTCCGGCTTGACGCGGACCAGGGATTCGAGCCGAAACTCCGGTCCCGGCAATTGCCGGACGGCCGGATCGTTTCACCGAGTCTGGAAGACATGTATCCGTTTTTGGATCCGCAGGAATTGCGGACCAATATGTATAACGACTGATCGGCCCCCAAAGGAGGTTTCCCGTGAATACGCTCGAACGCAAGATGGTGGACGTCTTGAAGGACCTCAAGGAAAATCACCACGTCTGCGGTATCAAGGCGGAGTTCGAGGCCGAAGGCACACGGCTGGAAGAGGCCATGCGCTTAAAGGAAGTCATCACCATGGCCGGGTTGGGCCTCACCATGAAGATCGGCGGCTGCGAGGCCATCCGGGACATGTACGAGGCCCGGGTCCTGGGTGTGGAGCGGATCGTGGCTCCCATGGTGGAGACCGGCTACGCCCTGCAGAAATTTTTGAAGGCCGTGAGCAACGTCTTTCCGGCCGAGGAACGCGACTATATCGAGATCGCGGCCAACATCGAGACCATCGAGGGTTGCCGCAATTTCGACGCCATGATGGCCTTGCCGGAAATCGGCATCTTAAACGGCGTGGTCATGGGCCGGGTCGATCTGACCGGCTCCATGGGCCTTTCCCGGGAGGACATCAATACCGACCAGGTGTTCACGCTGACCAGCGATCTTTTTCGCAAGGCCAAGCAAAAAAAGATGGAATGCGCCGTGGGCGGCGGGGTCGGCAAGGAAGCCATTCCGTTTTTCAAGCGGCTGCAGGCCGGGCTTCTTGACCGTTACGAAACCCGCAAGATCATTTTCAAATGCCCGGAAGCCCTCAATGACGAGCCGGAAAAGGGCATTCTCAAGGCGGTTGGTTTTGAACTGTTGTGGCTCAAAAACAAGCGCGATTATTACGGCATGATTTTCAACGAGGACAAATTGCGTATCGAAATGCTGGAAAGCCGCTATAAAAAGCTCATCGAAGAGGCCGGGGGAAAGTACGCATGACCGGGGAGGGCGCCCCTTCGCTCCGGGAGGCGCTCGCCGCCGTCAAGGTCATCGCCCTGGACCTGGATGGCGTGGTTTATCACGGCAACGCGCTTATCCCCGGCGCTGACGTCGCCATCCGAACGCTTCGGGAACGCGGCTATGCGATCCGCTTTTTGACCAACGCCTCGGGCCTCACCTGCGAGCATATCGCGGCCAAGCTCGTCTCCCTCGGCGTCCCGGCCGAATGCTCGGACATCTCTTCCAGCGCCGTGGCCGTGTCCCGGCTCGTCGCCACGCTTGGCGGGCGGGTGAAGACGGTCCACGTCTGCGGCACCGGCGCCTTGGCCGGGATGGTGGCGGCCGCCGGCGTCCGGCTGGTGGACGATGCCCCGGCCGACGCCCTGGTGGTGGGCTTCGATACGGATTTTTCCTACGCCAAGCTGGCCCGGGCCCTTCGCTGCACCACGGCGGCCACGGTTTTTATCGCGGCCAATCTGGACGTCACCTATCCGTCGGCCGGGGGCGTTTTGAAACCGGCCTGCGGCCCGCTGGTGGCCGCCGTAGCGTGTGCCATCCGGCGACCGCCGGACTATATCGCCGGCAAGCCGAGCGTGACCATGCTCGACATGCTGTGCGCCTCCCTGTCGGTGACCAACCGGGAAGTGCTGGTCGTGGGCGACACCCCGGAAAGCGATATCGCCATGGCCCGAAACTTTCACGCGCTGTCCGTCTTGTGCGGAACGGCTCCGCTCGCCGGGGATGCTTCGCCGGCACCCGATTGCGTCATATCCTCCCTGCGACATCTGCCCGCCCTGTTGGGCCCCGTGTCCTGAAAATCGGTCCGGTTTGACTGGAGACCGATTTCCGGTCATGAACGCCGCAATGGAAATGCGGTTTGAGGTGGTGAGGCGACCGCGGATTTCGTTCTCTTCCTTGTAAAATTTTGTCCGGGCGCGGTATAGGGAACGGTGTCTGGAAAAAGTCAATGAAGCCGCAAGGAATGCGACGCATTTCCTTTCCAGGAGCGGCGAGACAGGGCAGGACGGCAGCGATTCGGACGTTTGCAATTGATGCTTGCGCATTGTGCAAAGACAAAATGCGTGTCCGTTGGGTGAAAGTTGTTTGGCAACGGCATGTTTTCTGTTAAATAACTCGAATATTCTCCATATACGCCATTACGAAAATACTGTTATGCATCCATCAAAATTGGAATCGCTATTTTTCCCCAGCACAGGACAGCAAGAAAGGGTACGAGGTTTGTTCTCTGGTCATTTTATCTCGCCTACCTCTGCGCTTTTGTCTATTTTTCCCTGCACCATTGCCGCTGGTTCGATGAGGGCCAGGCTTGGCTCATCGCCAGGGAAAGCAACCCCTTCAATTTGCTTTCCGCCATAAAATACGAATGCCATCCGTTTTTATGGTTTCTCTTCCTCATGCTTCCTGCTCACGTTTTTCCATTTTCCTATTTCACGCTTGTGACGACGATTATTGTCGCAGTATCCTTCTATTATATCATTTTCAAGTCACCGTATCATATCACAATTAGGATTCTGCTGCCGGCAACCTATTTTCTTTTTTATCAATACGGTGTCATCGCCCGCAGCTACGTTTTGTTCGTTCCCCTGGTCATTCTGGCTGCGTTGACCTTTCAAAACCGCTTTCGCGGCAACGGCTTTTTTGTTTCGGTGCTGCTCATGCTGACGCTGGAGCTGCATAGCTTCCTGGTGGCGGGAGGGCTACTTGCGGCCTTCGCCGTTGAGCTGGCCCTGCTGGTTCGGCGGGACAAGCGGTCCCTCAAAAGCATCAGGAAGTATATCCTGCAGCTTGTGATTGCGGCATTGGTCGCCATCTTCGTGGTGCTGACGACCTATCCCTTTACGGAGACCTATTTCATGGGGATCATCCCCCCGGTCGTCGCGGATTTCCATCGCCTCTACATGGTGTTGACGGAAAGTGTCTCTGGCGTGAACACCTTTTGGATGAATCAGTTCGTGGTGCATCCGGGGGGGTGGTTCACATTGAAAAACCTTGTTTCCCTGCTGGCCGCATGTTGCTTTTACGGATTCCTTTTTTGGTTTGCTCAAAAAAAACACGTATTGTTGTACGCTCTTTTGCCGCTCCTGTTTCTTGGCCTTGGACTGATGTTTTTCTATGCCAATTCCTATCACATGGGCCTGCTTCTCCCGGTCATTCTCTTTGCTTCCTGGATTTCCCTGGATGGGATTGACTGGACAGCTTTTCCATTCAAGAAAACGGTTCTGGCTTTTTATCTTTTGTCCCTGGCTCTCGTCATTGTCCAGATCAATTGGACCATTATAGGTCTCTGCTACGAGCATCACTATGCGTATTCAGGCCTTCCATCCCTGGTACGCTACATCAAGCAAAACAACCTGCACGATATCGCCCTGGACGGTATCAACGGGACAGGGGCCAATGCTTATTTCGATAAAAACATCTTTTGCAACGTAAAGGATGCGCCGTATTTCATTTTTTCAAAACAAAGCAATGTTGTGCCTGACAAAGCCTCACCTCGCTATATCGTGACGAATTATCCTCTCATCACCAATCGTGCCTATTACCGTATNATTTTCAAGTCACCGTATCATATCACAATTAGGATTCTGCTGCCGGCAACCTATTTTCTTTTTTATCAATACGGTGTCATCGCCCGCAGCTATGTTTTGTTCGTTCCCCTGGTCATTCTGGCTGCGTTGACCTTTCAAAACCGCTTTCGCGGCAACGGCTTTTTTGTTTCGGTGCTGCTCATGCTGACGCTGGAGCTGCATAGCTTCCTGGTGGCGGGAGGGCTACTTGCGGCCTTCGCCGTTGAGCTGGCCCTGCTGGTTCGGCGGGACAAGCGGTCCTTTAAAAGCATCAGGAAGTATATCCTGCAGCTTGTGATTGCGGCATTGGTCGCCATCTTCGTGGTGCTGACGACCTATCCCTTTACGGAGACCTATTTCATGGGGATCATCCCCCCGGTCGTCGCGGATTTCCATCGCCTCTACATGGTGTTGACGGAAAGTGTCTCTGGCGTGAACACCTTTTGGATGAATCAGTTCGTGGTGCATCCGGGGGGGTGGTTCACATTGAAAAACCTTGTTTCCCTGCTGGCCGCATGTTGCTTTTACGGATTCCTTTTTTGGTTTGCTCAAAAAAAACACGTATTGTTGTACGCTCTTTTGCCGCTCCTGTTTCTTGGCCTTGGACTGATGTTTTTCTATGCCAATTCCTATCACATGGGCCTGCTTCTCCCTGTCATTCTCTTTGCTTCCTGGATTTCCCTGGATGGGATTGACTGGACAGCTTTTCCATTCAAGAAAATGGTTCTGGCTTTTTATCTTTTGTCCCTGGCTCTCGTCATTGTCCAGATCAATTGGACCATTATAGGTCTCTGCTACGAGCATCACTATGCGTATTCAGGCCTTCCATCCCTGGTACGCTACATCAAGCAAAACAACCTGCACGATATCGCCCTGGACGGTATCAACGGGACAGGGGCCAATGCTTATTTCGATAAAAACATCTTTTGCAACGTAAAGGATGCGCCGTATTTCATTTTTTCAAAACAAAGCAATGTTGTGCCTGACAAATCCTCGCCCCGCTATATCGTGACGAACTATCCTCTCATCACCAATCGTGCCTATTACCGTATCCGCTCCTATTTCGAGGGCTCCATTCACGACAAGGGTTTTTCCGTTTCCCATGACGATACGTTTATTTTGTATGAATTGAAGCAGCATTAGACCGGGGTGTAGCTGTCTGCTTGTCCCTTGTTGATCCTCTCCTGTTATTTTTTGTCCAGGCCTGTCCTTTCTTGGTCATAAAGTGTAATATTCTGTAAAAATTTGTCCTAAGGACAGAAATTTACAGATATTGACAAGAAATGCCCACAAAGAGATGAACTAAGGACACGGACGAAGAAAGCAGGACAGGTACGGTAGGCCTACCGTACGTCCTTCCCTGCGAGGCTGCGCTTATTCGCCTGCGGCTCAACGCGAAAAGAGTGTAGTGGCCTAGATTTCCTTGGACAGTTTATGTAGTCTGTCCTGAAAAACGTGTTTTCGGCGTTATCCGACGGGTTGTGTTGCGAGATCATCTCTTGTCTCGCCACACAGCCACAACAGGATGAGGACAAAACAATGCGCCAGCTTGCGCATCCACTTTCTGAAGTTGAAGGCTGCGGCGGCCATGAACAGGTTGATGGCGTCACCGAGCACTCCCTTCAGGAAATTCCTCACCATGCGGTGGTCCTGTTTGACGTGCCCGATCACGGGTTCGATTCCGGCGCGTCTGCGGAAACGCAGCCGATTTTGGCCGGCATGAGCAAGCCAAGATTGAACCCAGCCACATGGATCAGGGAGAGTTTCTGGACGTTCACCCGGCCGCGCAACCAGACCCGGCGCATGCCGCCGCAGCGATCCAGCGTGTGACCACGGGACCGGGGAATCTCATCAAAGGCCAAAAACAATTTCCCCTGATGCTCGCCCTGGCGACCAAGTCCCATGCCTCACCTCCAACCGCCTGATATGAAGATCCTCGGTCAGATTGCGGACTTTTTCAACGGGCTGATAAGTGCTCAGAAGCAATCGGTTTCCTGCGGAATCACTGCAGTTCCTGGTCGAGGACAATACATTGATTCTAGAATTTTGTTAAGTTTTTTAGGATGATGGACAGATCCCAGGGTCGACTATTTACGAAAGTTAGGCCGCCTTGGCGATCTCCAGTTTCTGCCTTTCCCTGACCCGGGCCGGTGAGCGATAGCCATGCCGGTTGTAGGTTTCCTTGAAGGCCAGGAGCGCCACCCGGAGTTCCTCGACTGTAGCGAAGCTGTAAACTCAGAGAAGATTTTCCTTGAGAAGACGGACAAAGCGTTCGGCGATGCCGTTGCCCTGCGGCTCCCGTACGTACGATACCGCATCCTTGATGCCTAGAAAGTTGATTCCATTTTGAAAATCGTCCGCAATGAACTGACTGCCGTGATCATGCCGCGAGGTCAGCCCTGTGCCACGCCCTTGCCGAAGGCGCCGAAGCTGTGGCGGACGCCCTGACGAATCGGTTCCAGAGCCTCGAAACGCGTGCCTCCTTTGGCTGGCAAATGCCGCCAACGGGGCGAAAACATCGTGGGTCTGGAGAAAAATCAACCACGACTGCCGCCTCACGAACCTGAAAAAAGGGGCAAACAGTCACTTGCGCGAATTTCGCAGCAGCCTCTGATTGTCTTTCACCGGGCAGCTGGGGCGATCTCCCCGCTTCCGTGTTCTAGCCAGCGGCTTGACGGATGACCGCATGCTGCTATCATGCCGATAGCTGTATGATAGCAGTTAAGTGGGGAGGAAACGGGCAAGCACCATCCGCAGGGAGAAGACGACCTTGGCCCGACTGGACACCATTGCGAAGGAGCTGGGCCGCAGTCGCAACTGGCCGTTCAACAAGGCCATTGAGGATTTTATCGGATATCATGGATGGGATGTGGCGAAGGCCTAGGTGGGCATCAAGGCGGTGGAAGAGGGGAAGTTCGCCAATCAGAAGCGATGGGCGCTATCTTTGCAGTGCTCGGGGCCTGAACATGCCACGGTGGACGCGCCGGGCCAAGAAGGATTTGCGGGCGCTTGCCTCTATCGCCAGGGACAAGGCCCCGGCCACCTGGGAGATGGCCATTAAAATCAAGGTCTCCTGCGCCGGCCTGGGTCAATTTCCCAAAGCGGAACGGCTGGGTGCTGGTAAAGGGCACGCGAGGGCTGGCCATTCCGAATACGCCCTACGTCTGCGTTTACCGCGTTGTCGCCTGTCACGTCGAAGTGTTGCGCGTGCTGCATACACGAATGCTGTGGCCGGAATAAGAAAGCATGATACATGTATAGTAATTGCCTTATATGCCCCAGGCTTTGCCGGAGGTAGTTGGCTTAATATTAAGTAACTGGTTAATTTTTTTGTTAAGTTAAAGATATGAAGCTATCACAAAAATATTTTCATCTGACCGCTAGGAATCACTGGACTTTTTGTTTTTTGACACAATGAGGTCCACATGGACCTTACGAATGAGCAGCGGGAACATGTAGCATCTTTGATCCTACCGGAGAAGAGCTAACCTTGAAGTAAAGGAAGGCCGCTGACACCACTGCGTGAGGTTTTCAATGGCATACTTTGGATTTTGAGAAGCGGCACGCTGTGGAAGGACATACCAGCGCGGTATCTACCGTACCGAACATGCCATCGATGGTTTCAAGATTGGCGAAAACAAGGAGCCTTTGAACGTATCCGTGTAACGCTTGCTGAAGACCTTCGTGATCGAGGTTGTATCGATCACCGAGAGGTGTTCATTGGTGGGACATTGCTCCCGCAAAAAAAAGCGCTGCGGTGGGAAAAACAAGGAGGCAAAGGCAGCAAGATTATGGCAATGACGGACAATTCTTGTCTTCCTGCCACCGTGTACGTGGCCAGCACTTCGCTACATGAAGTGATTCTTGTTGAACAGACCAAGCACAACAGGGTTTCTCAATAAAATCCCAGCTCTATTGATTGGAGATAAGGCTTCTACGGCAGCGATGCACTTGCTCAGCGATTGCAAGACGATTGGAATATCGAGATGATCGCGCCTCACCGATGTGGCCGCGAGCGATAGAAGAGCCAGGATGAAAGACCACGCAGGCGCTATTGGAGACGATGGAAGATCGAACGCCTTTTTGCGTGGCTGCAAAACCTCAGACGTTTGGTGTGCAATCCGAATACCATTTTGAAAAATTTCTCGCCCTGGTTCACTTGGGTGCGCCGTCATCCTGCTGAGGCATTTTTGAGATAGCTCCAGCTAGGTGATGCAGGGGAAGGAACAATTTATGCAAATTGCCGTGATCGGGGCCGGGCCGGCCGGTTTATCCTGCGCGTTGGAGCTGACCAGAAGGGGCAAGCCCGTGCGCCTGTTCGAGGCAGACAGCAGTGTAGGAGGGATGGCCAAGAGCTTGCAGGTCTGGGGTATGGGCGTGGATTTGGGGCCACATCGCTTTTTCAGCATGGATCGCCGAGTTGCCCAATTCTGGATGGAACAGGTGAAGGAAGATTTCGTTCTCGTAGATCGGCTTACGCGCATTTTTTACAACAATACATTTTTTGCCTATCCTCTCAAGCCGTTTGATGCTTTCCTGAAGCTTGGCCCGAAAGAATCGCTCGTCTGCGCGGCTTCCTATTTTAAAGCGGCATTTTCGCGGAATGACGAAGAAAAGACCTTCACCCAATGGGTCTCCAAGCGTTTTGGGAAACGGCTTTATGAAATTTTTTTCAAATCATATTCTGAAAAACTCTGGGGTATTTCATGCGATAGCTTGGATGCCGACTTTGCTGCCCAGCGCATCAAAGGACTGAATCTCTATGAGGCTGTAAAAAATGCACTTTTTAAGGGAAAAACTAAGCATAAAACGTTGGTTGAACAGTTNGCTTATCCAAACAATGGAGCCGGTGCGGCATATGAACACATGGCACAGCAGCTTGCTGCGCTTGGTTCTACGCTGACATTGAATTGNCCAGTGAAGCGTATCGTCATAAAAAATGGACGTGCTTGCGGGATAGAGACAGAGAAAGGTTTNTTTTCGTGCGATCAAGTCGTGTCAACTATGCCCTTGACGGATGTTATCGATGGCAGTGACGCCTTCAGTCAGGAAGCGAAGGAAGCCTCTAAACAACTGTCATATCGCAATACAACACTTGTTTATTTGTGCATAGATGCAAAGGACGTCTTTCGTGATAATTGGATTTATGTCCATGCGGCCAATCTCAAGACCGGCAGAATAACAAACTTCCGCAATTGGTCTCCAGCCATGCTGCGTGGTCAAGGACAAACAATCCTTATGCTCGAATACTGGTCCTATGATGACGATCCTCTCTGGTCGATGTCTGATACGGATTTGATTGCTTTGGCCCGTAAGGAAATCATGAGCACTGGTCTCGTTAGGTNGGGAACTGTGGGCGATGGTCATGTTATTCGTCTTCATCGTTCTTACCCTGTTTATACGAGCGGATATGAAGTGCCACTTCAGATGTTGCAAAAAGCTATTGATTCGATAGATGGATTGACATGTATCGGCAGAAATGGTGCTTTTAAGTACAATAATCAGGATCATTCTATTCTGATGGGATTGCTTGCAGCTGAAAATATTGCAGAAAATGTAGGGCATAACCTATGGTGCGTTAATACGGATTACGATTATCAGGAAGGGAAAAGTGCTCTTTCCGACACAAGCAATAATACATGATACGCTCTTACTGGTACGTTTTTTGTATTAATTTGTTTAAGGCAGCTCTTTGTACTTCATTAATATCTGCAATATGCGGTCATGGAAAACTTACATGAAGTTTCATAAAGGATATGATATTCATTGGAATTGGATGAAGCATCATGCAGTTTATTTTGCTNTTTTATGGTTTTTTTTGATCTCGATTTTGACGGCGTTGAGATATTCTTCAACCTGTGTGAATGCCGATGTTTTATTGAATTCAATAATGTCGTTACAAAATGTTACTCTATATTATTGGGGTCAAAATAGNCTTNTNAATGTTCTGCCATTTTTTTTGTCATCGTTTACTAACNCTAAGCTTAATTTAACAATGCTATTGCTTGTGACACCACTGTCATTTTATGCTTTTGTTTATTTGTGCGCGAAAATGATTTCTAGTATCACACATGAAAATAGTGTTGTTTCTCTTAAACTTTTTATTGTGTTATCCTCGCTCCCTCTCTTTGTCCTTAATGACAGTGGCATTTCACAGCTATCTATCGGTCACATTGAGTATGCGTTGCCTGCCCTTTTGACTGCGGTGGCATTTTCTCTATTTTTTAAAGCGAAGAATTATATTTTTCTTTGTTTGGCGAATTTCTTCTTGATCGTTGCTATCGGCATGAATCCAACAACGATCCTTCCAATAGTGTTTATTCTAATTGTGACTGCTATTTTTCATAAAAATGTCAAAAAAATTGGCATTATATTTTTAATAACTTCGATTTTTTCATTCTTTATATGGAACTATACCGCATTTCTATATGGTAATTTGTCATATAGTCACTTTAATCCAAAGCATCTACCATTTAATCTTATGAAAGTCATGGTTGGTATTGTCAATGCAATCAATTTCAGGGCACTTTTTATCCTGTTTGCAATTTTGCTTTTATATAAATTTACTCTAGTGGTATTTGATCAAAAAAAATATCCAATATTTAATATGGTACAAAGATATATTTTCCTGTCTGCAGCATTATTTGCAGTCGGATTTTCCCTTGTTTTTGGTTCCAATAAATGGATTGAAATAAATGACTTCGATTGGCGCTACTTCAGTTACGCCGTTTTTTCCTGCCTGATTATGGNCGGTCTTGTGCTGCTANCGGTCATCAAATGTCTTAGCAAGACCGCAAGCGCTGTTTTCACGGCTGCCGTATTGCTGGCNGNCGTTTCGTCTACCGCCACTCGGCCGATTGCGTATGAAAAGTTTCGGGCGTTTGCCGAAGTCGATGCCGTATGCCCCGAATCCCATGTCCTGTATGCGGGGGACTATTGGTTGGCCTGGCCTGCCGTCCTTCGTGATCTCTTGCATGGTAGGCAGGCTTTCGGATTGGCCTACAGGGGAGAGGGNAATCGGGAAAAGACNTTGNCCTTTGTCCAGGGAGAAATGGAACGACAGGGGGCTTTTTCGACGTTTTGCCTGAATGCTTCGGCCGAGATCTGCAAAAAGCAGATCGAGAATGTCGTCGGGCCGGTTCGTCTGCAGCACGTCGTGCAACGACGGGAAAAGGTCCTTGAGCTGACGGCCGTCCTGGCGCAAGCCGGCCCTTGACACCTACTATGGCGGCAGCTTCTGCAGGTAGCGGGACACCCGTAATCACCGGCGGCGGAGAGCTGCCCGTGGCGTTGTCGGTCTCCCACTTGAATTCTGTGGTGAGCGGCAGTATGTAGGGTCACCATGAGANCTGGAAAAAATACGCTGGGGAAACGCTTCACAGCCATGTGGACGGTTCCTGCTGTTTGTGAACGGCGTCCAGGGTAACCCCCCCTTCCGCCTAGTCGCTCGTTGCCGCGAGACCGGCTGTGGCGCTCCACGAGAAAACTGTGAATATTGTGCCTGTCATCCTCTGCGGTGGAGCCGGAACCCGACTCTGGCCGCTGTCGCGCAAGTCCCTGCCGAAGCAATTGTTGCGCCTGGAGAAACACAGCCTGCTCCAGGAAACCGTCCTGCGGGCCCGGGGGGACGAGTTTGCTGCACCGCTCCTGGTATGCGCAGACGAATACGAGCATCTCGTCCGGGACCAGCTGACCGAGATCGCCTGCGAGCCGGCGCAGCTTATCGTCGAGCCCCTCGGCCGCAATACTGCTCCGGCCGCCGCCATGGCCGCCATGGCCGTGGCCGATACCCCGGATCCCCTGCTGCTGGTGATGCCTTCCGACCATTACATCCGCGACAATGCCGCCTTTATTGCGGCCGTGCGGGAGGGGGCATCCACCGCTCGTGAGGGAATGCTGGTCTCCTTTGGCATCGAGCCGACGACGCCGCATACCGGCTACGGCTACATCCATGCNGGCGCCCCGCTGGAGGGCAAGCCGGGCTGTCTGGCCGTGGAACGTTTCGTGGAAAAACCCGAAGCCCGAGCCGCTCAGGATTACCTCCTGACCGGGGAATATTATTGGAATGGTGGCATCTTTCTCTTTTCCCCCCAGGCTTTTCTGCAGGAGCTGGCCGCTTTTCGGCCGGACATGCTGACCGCCTGCCAGGAGGCCTTTGCCGGCGCGAAACGGCAGCCGGGCCGATTGGCGCCCACTATGGAGGGTTACAAGGCTATCGAGGGGGATTCCATCGATTACGCCGTGATGGAGCACACCGGCCGCGCTGCCGTTGTGCCCGTCCGGATGGGCTGGTCCGATGTCGGCACCTGGGAGGCCTTGTGGGAGCAGACCGACAAGGACGCGAGCGGCAATGCCGCCAAGGGCGACGTGTTCGCCCTGGAGACTACGAACTCCTACCTGCATAGCGAAAACAGGCTCCTGGTCACCTTGGGGGTGGAAAATCTGGTAGTGGTCGTGACCGAAGACGCCGTTCTCGTCGCCAGCCGGGAGCATTCCGAACGGGTGAAGGGACGTGGTCGCCCCCGGCCTCAANGTGGAGCGAACGACCGNANTGTCCTCCCNNCATTGCGTGAGTTACCGTCCCCTTGGGGNGTNTTTCAAGTCCGTGGATCGCGGGCGACCGTTTTCCACGTCCAAACAGANCGTGGTAAAGCCCNNGGCCAAGCTGTCGTTGCAAAAACACTGGCACCGCAGTGGAACACTGGGTCGTGGTCAACGGTGTGGNCGTGGTGGGACACTGCGGGGAACATACCTTCCTGCCTCAACGAAAACGAATCCACGTTCATTCCGGCCGGTACCATCCATCNNTTTGGANANNNCGNGNNANCNTCCGCTGCTTTGTCATCGAAGNCCCAGTCCNGCGCCTATCTGGAAGAAGACGAGTATCGTGCGCCTGNCGCGACAGCTACGGCCGTGCCGATACGCCCCCGGCTGCAAGCTTGCGCNGATGGAGAGAAACTANGACATGACCGACGCGTTCGATGAAAACCGACACCAGTTCCACCCAACCCTGCTGCGCGAGTATGACGTCCGGGGGATCGTGGGGGAGACCCTTTTCTCGGCCGACGCCTACCATTTGGGGCGGGCTTTTGCCTCCCGGGTTCGGGGGGAGGGCGGGAATACGCTCTGTGTCGGCCGGGATGGCCGGATTTCCAGCCCCGAACTCTGCCGGGCTCTGGTCGATGGGCTGACGGCCGGCGGCTGTCAGGTGGCCGATATCGGCTGCGGTCCCACTCCGATGCTCTATTACGTCGCCAAGACGCGAAGCGCCGCCGGCGGTGTCATGGTCACCGGATCGCATAATCCGCCCGACCACAATGGTTTCAAGATGGTGCTCGAGGGCAGGCCCTTTTTCGGCGAGGAAATCCAGGACCTGGGCCGGCTGGCCGCTGCCGGCGACTATGCCGCCGGAGCGGGTCGGGCAATGCCGCTTTCCGTGGCCGACGAATATTGCCGTCGCCTGCTGCTCGATTACGACGGCGTCCGGCCGCTACGCGTGGTCTGGGACGTGGGCAATGGTGCCACCGGGGAGCTTGTGACGGCCCTGACCTCCCACCTTCCCGGCCGCCACGAGGTGCTCTACGCGACCGTGGACGGCCACTTTCCCCATCACCATCCCGATCCCACCATCCCCGAAAATTTGCGTGACTTGCAGGCCCGGGTGCGGGAAACGCACGCGGATCTCGGTCTGGCTTTCGACGGAGACGGCGACAGACTGGGGGTGGTGGACGGTCAGGGAAACATTCTGTGGGGCGATCAGATACTGGTCCTGCTGGCGGAAGACCTGCTCAAAAAGCAGCCCGGCGCGACCATCATCGCCGACGTCAAGGCGTCCCGGGTTTTTTTCGAGGAGACCAAACGGCTGGGTGGCCATCCCCTCATGGGTCGGACCGGCCATTCGCTCATTAAGAACCTGATGGCCGAGACAAAGGCCGCCCTGGCCGGAGAGATGAGCGGACACATCTTTTTTGCCGATCACTATTACGGGTTCGACGACGCCCTCTATGCCGCCGTGCGTCTGCTCGGCATCGTGGCGCGGCTGCCCGCGGGCGTAGACTTGGCTCAGTGGCGCAGGCGCCTGCCGGTCATGGTGAATACCCCGGAAATTCGCATTCCCTGTCCAGAGGAGCGAAAATTCCAGATCATCGAAGATGTCAAGGCACAGTTGCGGGCCGCTGGTGCGACCTTCAACGACCTGGACGGCATGCGGGTGGAGAGCGATGACGGCTGGTGGCTCCTGCGTGCCTCCAACACCCAAGCCGTACTGGTGGCCCGCTGTGAAGCGGGGGACGACGAGGGGCTGGCGAGATTGAAGGCACAACTTACCGAATATCTTGCGCCCCTGAGGATGAAATCCGTATGACCGAACCGTGTTGCATCCTTTCCGGGGCGTATGCCGTTGAGACCCAGGAGGAACAGCCTTATCGGTGGGTGCAATCCCACGTGGAAATCGCGGTTCCCGCTACCGGAGGGCTCCTGCTTTTGAATGGTCGAAGCCCGATCGGCGGGCGGGTACGGGCTGTTACTTGTCAAACGGCGTTTGAAATTGAATTGCAAGCGGATGTCGATGTGCAGTTGCGGATCCCCGTCGCCGTCGGAGACGATCAGCATGTCAGCCTCGTGTTCAGTGATTCGCTCCAGGTGGATGGGGATGACCGTATCCTGTGTTTCAAACTCGTTGAGATGCGCTGGCAGCCGCTGCCGAGCGAGCCGATAAAGGCGGCAAGGACAGTAGAGCTTGCTTTCGGGCGTGGGCTGCCCGGAGGGTTGGTGCGAACTGTCTTCGTTTTGGGCTGGCTCAGGATGTGCGCCAGGCGTCTTTCCAATGGCGATCTTCAGGTGAGCGGTATTTTGTTGTCACCCTTGCGACGCCGTGAGCCAGCCGTGTTGACGGTCAACAGCGTCTCTCCGGGGAACATCCGCCACGGCTTGTTCAATCCCGATTACGGCTTTTTGGGACCCTGCGCTTTCGAGGGTGTCATTCCGAAAAAAATTGTGGATTCCGGGGCGATCCGGTTCGGATCCGCGTATGCGCGCGATGGAAAACCCGCCACTCCATGGTGGCAGGACTGGTGGTTTCCTGCGCCATCGAAACTTCCTCTACCCGAGGGCGAGAACATGCGTCGTATCGGTGCAGAGAAAGCCGATTGGTTTTTGCTGGGTGGCGCCAGCTTCGTTGGGAAATTGCCGGATGTACTCGCTGAACTGGGGCTGCCGAACGATTTGCGTGGCCTGAACATCCTCGACTGGGGCTGTGGATGCGGCCGTCTGACGCGGCACTTGCTGGATATGGGCTGCCACCGTGTGACCGGCATTGATATCGACCCGGTCAACATCGCCTGGTGTAAACGGAACCTGCCCGGAGCGCATTTCCAACTGGTCAACCCTGACCTGCCGAGCGGTTTTGCGGAAAAACAATTCGATCTCGTCATCGCGCACTCCGTGATGACGCACCTCAGTGAACTGGACCAATATCTCTGGCTGGTGGAGATCAACCGTTTGCTTCGATCCGGCGGCATTGCGGTCCTCACGGTCATGGGCAATTATTCGGCGGCCATCGAGCACTTCACGCCGGATCGATACGCGGCGTTGCTTTCGTCCGGGCTGCTCGACGTCGGTTGGCAAAACGATGGCGTTGATAGTCAAAAACCGGGGTTCTATCGAAGAGTATTTCACACGGCGGATTATATTTCTGAAAATTGGTCGCTATATTTTCAGCTCAGGGCAATTCTTGAAGGTTATTCGGATCATCAAGCGGGGATTGTGCTCCAGCGAGCAGGGCCATGAGGATGCAGCGTGGATCGGCATAGGTTTTTCTTGGACACCAACTTGGGCGACTATTGAAGTCGTCGCGGAAGTGCCCGATGGGTATCGATAGAGGTACGCCTAAGCGTTTTTGGGCGAAGCACAAGGTCCAAGTGGTTCTGCGGCCTCTTCGCGGAGAGGACATTGACTTGGTGAGCCGGGACACCTCGATCTCCACCGGAAAAGTCTACGGCCTGGCTCGGGTCTGCCTGTCTGGAAACTGCCGCGTTTCACCGTGTATTGGCACCGGTAGCAGCTGATGGGGCAGGCTGGCGTTGTGACCTCAAGGTTTTCACAGCGATGCCATACTGGCCGGCCACATCAACGCCGAGATGCAGCTATATTTTTCGCTATAGATTATTGTCCCTTGGAAGTGGTCGGCATCCACGCAGCTAAGCGATGCACGCGTTTTGAAGCTTTGGAACCGATCCTCCCGGGCGTTCGCCACAGTTTCGAAGCTTTAGGCAAGGACGTGACCAAAGGACGGACCTTGCGGCATGATCACGGCAGCAAGTTCATCGCAGACGATTTGAAGAATGAAATCAAGTATTTGGGCATAGCGGATTCGACGTCGTACGTGCGGGAGCCACAGGGTAACGGCATTGCCGTGCGCTTTGTTCGCATCCTCAAGGAAAATCTTCTCTGGATTCGCAGCTTCAACACGGTCGAGGAATTTCGGTTGGCGCCCCTGGCCTTCAGGAAGTTTACAACCACCGATGGCGTATTGGTGGCCGGTATGACTACCATTCACCGGCTCAGGTCAGGGAGCAGCAGAAGGCCGAAGTCACCAAGGCCGCCTAACTTTCCCTAGACCGCTACACTCCCGGCTTTGCCGGGGCAACGGATTTAATATTGAGTGTAGTGCTAATCTCGATCTTCTCCGAGGGGAATAGTGAAAAAAATACAGGTAAGTTGTCATGCCATCCCACTGCTGTCTCTTTTGTCCTTGTCTGTTTTAATTACATTTTATGCAGCTTTTTCGTCACCAATGGATGGGGATAATATTCATCAAGTGTGGACATATACCGATAATATCCGTAGGATAATTGATATTAAACGTTTCAATGATGCGAGTATATATTTTCCTCTAAAAGGAGCCTCTGGCCTTCAGGAATATCAACCAATCAACACACTTCTTTATATTCCGTTCTACTTTGCAAAACAGCCAGAACTCGGGCTTTATTTTATATTATTTTTTACTTTATTTTCCAGTGCAGTATCTATCTATAGCCTTTCATGCTTGCTGGGTGCTACATCTTTTTTCGCAACACTTGCAGCATTATATTCTTTAACTTCGAATTATATTTTAATTCAATTAGTACATGTGCAGCTTTTAAGTATTTATTTGATAATATCACCTATAATTTTTGCACTGTTGTACTTCCGCAATCAAAAAAAACTATTACTTATTCTCATTGCAATAGTATCTTTTTTTTGCTCAGTAGGTCCATCATACAATGGGATATTATCTCATTTTCTTTTTTTTTCTTTCTATATATGGCAGAGTTGGCGAACGAAAAAATGGAGGCTTTGCCTAAATATAATAATTTTTCAAACTATAGGGGGGGTGTTGGCTTTGCCATTTTGGCTTCCCTATTTTTGGGTGGCTGCTTATGGTATAAGTAGAGGGGTTAAAGAAATTAGGAGTTATTCCATTCCTCTTGAATTTATTTTTGCCAAATCAAATGCGGTAGAATGCATTTATCCCGGCGTAGTGTTGCTTATGGTTGCCTTTTGGCCTTTTATCCATTTTTTTGTTAGGGTTGCCAGTAAAGCAACAAATAAAATTCAAACAAATGGGCTTTTGTTTTTTATTGTTTTTGGTCTAATTTTTATTTTAGGCAGCACTGGCCCAAATTTTATTTGCGGAAATATTAGCTGGTGCTTTAATCCATTTTTTTATTTTTTCTATAGCATTATACCAATATTTAAAGCTTTACGTTTTATCGCTCACGTTGGCTATGTTGGTATGATGCTTTTAGTTGTTTCCGGAGCGGTTATTCTTTCGCATGATTTTATAAAAATTCAAAATTATCGTTTAGGGAAATTTTTTACTACCGTGGTCGCTATGGCTGCTTTACTTGGTATATTGATACAAAATTTAAACATTGCTGTGATAAAATCACAGTCGATATTTGCTAATGTAACATTTCAAAATATTGTACATTTCCCACGTGCGACAAAAGCTTATGCCATTACATCGCAAATCCACGATGCAAAGGTCCTTGTGCTCCCTTGGTCTAACAATTATTCTTTTCAATTCAGCCAATTATATAAAGCAACTGTGGTATCTCGCTTGCCGACTTTCACGGGGAAAACAGGCTATCAGCCGCTTCTTTTCGAGCTTATGGCGACCTTGTCCAAGGATTTTCCTTCCATGGCCTTTGCCCAATTCATGCAAACCTTAGGGCTCAATACTGTCATTTATACGGATGTCCGGTCATGCGCCACCATGCGTTCCCCCTATTTCGAGCGGGTCTATGCCGGCTGTGATGGCTGTGTTTTTCGACTTGTAACGGAGAGGCTTGCAGATGCACCCTCGGACGTCCTGGTCATCAATTTTTCCAATGCCGGTAATTTGTGGCGATTTTTACCGGACTGGAATTACGTATGGAGTCTGCCTAAAAGTGGTTTTTCCGTCCCAGATCAAAACGGCGCTCCCATGCACAGGCCTCGTGTGCGGCTGGCGTTGCCTCTACCGCCGGGTACGGCGCAACGCGGCTCTCTGACCATGCGGATTTATCTTTACACACAGCATCCAGCCAGTGAAGGGCCTCTGGAATTTCATGCTCACTTGAATGGGTACGATCTCGGCGCCTTTCCCCTGCACGACGGTGATCCACAGTACGTGGACGTTCCTCTACCGGAACAGGCCATCAGGGCCGACCAGGAAAACGATTTTGCCATCACCGTGGACGAGAGGCACATGGCACGCGTCGTCTGGCATTATGTCGTCGTCGGTGGTAGGGAGGCCGTGGCATCTCCAGGGCAAGCCCGAAGCGTCCTGACTCGGGGAACTGCCCTTGACTTTAGCACCTCCGGAATGGGCTTTCCTTATCTCGGCCATGGTTGGTCCTACGGTGAAAGTTGGGGGAGATGGAGCGACGGCAACCAGGCGGAGCTGCTATTGCCCCTGGCCGACGAGTCGGGAGAAGGCGTTGACGTGGTGGTGAAGCTTCGATTCCTGCCGTCGCTTGTCCGGGAAGGCCGCAAGATCGCGGTGCGCGCTGACGGTCGTCCGGTTGCCGTTATTGAAGCCGATCCTCACGACACGGAGTACCATTTTCATATCAAGCCGGAAAAACCGCTTACTACGATTACGTTTGACCTTGGGGACATTCCTCCGGCGGAGACACTCGGCATAAAAGATGAAAAACGACGACTGGGCCTGGGCCTCCTTGGTGTTTTCCTCTGTAGGGATTGTCGGACGATACATTCGACAAATTCCGTGATGACGCCCGGCGACATCTTCCGCTTTAGCACGGGCGGCCGTGGTAATGTGTTCGTCGGTTCGGGCTGGGATGGCCCGGAGCCTTTTGGGCGCTGGTCCATTGGGGAACAGGCCGACCTGAAATTACAAGTCGATCCGGGAGATGGCCGTGAGGCTTGGATAAAGGGACGTTATACCGTCGTCCTCTGTGCCAACAAAAGCATCCCGATTTTGGTCAATGGAGAAAAGCGGGCTGTGTTGCTGCCACTGCCCGGGGAGCAGGATGTGGAATTCCCGATCATGCCGGCCGAACGCCAAAAGGGCAAAATTGATGTCCAGTTTGATATTGGCAAGATCGCCAGCCCAGCGGAAGCAGGGATAGGGAAGGACTCTCGTCATCTCGGCGTTGGCCTTATTTCCATGAAGCTGGTTGAAGAGGATTGCCGATAGCTCTTGCAGTATGCTCCCGAGGAGGAGGTATCATGAGCGGCGCAAAAGATGGCCTTTTTTTTGTGCATATCCCACGAACGGCTGGTACTTCATTTCGATATTATCTTAACAATTTTTTCTCTATTGATGACATCATACAGGCAGGTCGGGCACACGCCCTGTTAAACTCCATGCCATTTTCCCTCATCGCGGACAGGAGTATTCGGACACGTCTTGTTATCGGTCATATTTCTCCTTGCTATGCAGCGAAGATAGTGAGGCCATTACATCTGGTAACCGTTTTTAGGGAGCCAGTATCAAGGGTTGTTTCCTATATCAACTACGAGAAGAAACTTGGAAACATTCCGATGGAAGCGACTATTCGGGAAGCTTTGGGTATGCGAACGACTTGGATCTCCGCCATCAATGGCCAATCCATGCTGATAAGCGGTCTCCTTGCCATGGAGGCTGGAAATTTCCCTGATATAACCAGCTCAATTGATCGATACTTGCAGTGGCAACACGAAAGTGGGTTGCTGGAGCGGGTTAGGGAAACACTGGCAAAATTTAGTTTTATCGGCCTCTTTGACGACCTGCCCGGCTTATCCGCTTGGCTGACTGATACTTTTTGCCGAACTCATCTTGAGGAAATTCCTTCGCTCCCGAAGATCAACGCAGTGACCAAAAGTGATGCAGAACGTGAACAGCTTGCGGAAGCAAAGGATTTATTGGAGGCCATTCTGGAATGCGATAGGATCGTTTATTCTGAGGTCTCCGCACAATATTCCGCGAGGCAAGGCACGTCCTGGCATCGTAACCCGACAGTCGGTGCTAGCTTTTTTTGTGATATGGCTGCGCCTTTGTTCGGGTACAATTGGAGGGAGGCCAGACCTGACAATAGCGGGGGGTACGGTGGTTACCGTTGGACCGGTGAAGACACGTTGGCTCTGATCAATGTGGATCTGGCTGAGGCGGAAACGGATATGTGGGTCGAGTTCGAGGTGATCGATTCCGTCAGTCCGAAGAACCTCGAAGAAATGCGATGTGAAATAAACAATACGCAGGTCCCACTGTTTCGGATTCCGGATTGGTCGGGGGCATATTTTGGGGCCAGGGTACGTCAGGAAGTGGCCAATCGCAGGCGTCCCTTGGAAATTAAAATCCTTTTCCCTGAAACAGCCTCCATCAGGAAGGCGAGTTTTTTTGTGGAACCCGGCGATTTTCAGTGTGGGGTGGCCCTCCGCTATATCCTCATTCGTCCTTTTGTGTTCGACCAACAAATTGGCGACTTTTACAATTGCGCTCCACTACGTCTTTTTACGGAGTTGCCGGCGGAACAGCAAAATTCCGGGCATTTTTTTTCCGTTCCGCAAGAATTCAGTCTGGAGGGGAGCGTTGGCGGTGTCTTTCATGGCCTTATTGTCAACACCTCAAATTATACGTGGACGGACGGTGGACGGAAGGCGGATAGTCTGAAGGTCGGTGCAAAGGTCTATGCCGGGGATTCCGGTAAATTAGTCGCGGAATTTCGTGGGCTTTTCGAGCCGGGCTATTTCGCCCCCGGCGCGAGTTATACCTTTTCTCTACCGATTGCTGGTGGCGTTCTGTCGCCCGGCCTCTATCGGTTGCGCTTGGGAATGGTCAAGGAAAATGCTTATTGGCTGTCGGATAGGGGCGCTCGCGAGCACGAGATAACGCTTCTTGTTCGGTGAGACTGCTGCGTAATTTTCTCAAGCCTCTGACCTGCCGGTATCCTTCGGACCAGTTAATTCTTGACTGCCCGTTGAAAAAGTCCGCAATCTGACTGAGAATCGTCACATCAGGCGGTTGGAGGTGAGGCATGGGACTTGGTCGCCAGGGCGAGCATCAGGGGAAATTGTTTCTGGCCTTTGATGAGATTCCTCGGTCCCGTGGTCATCCGTAAGCGGTCAATCAGACCCTTCTTACGCCGCTTGAGTTTTCTGTCATGGTTTATCCCACAGGAGGACGACCATGGCAGCAGCAGAGGTATGTT
>JGI20225J20221_1001162_pt1 | contig 30744 bp, 28 predicted proteins | sample BioMet4_FD_20221 | JGI IMG/M metagenome (IMG submission 20221)
CCTGCGTTAAGTTCCGTCAGCTTCTTGAGAATTATGGCCTTCGTCAATCCATGTCGAGGAGAGGGAACTGCTGGGATAACGCGCCACAGGAAAGCTTCTTCGGTCACATGAAGGATGAGCTGAAACCCCAGATGAGACAATGGAAAAGTTTTAGTGATGTTAAAGCCAGCGTTGACGACTGGATAGATTATTACAACAACGAACGGGGACAATGGCAGTTGAACCGCCTGGCTCCCAATGAGTTTTACAGTTACATAACAACCGGAATAGATCCTTTATCAAAGAATAGGAATTTAGGTAAGAAGAAAATGTGTCCGTGTCCTTGACAAAGGGTACACTTTATGTTGCCGTCCACATTCGTATGGAGATAATTTCTCATAACATGGCCGAAAATCGCGAACTCCTCCATCGTCAGCTGCCCCGTGCTGATCCCGGCTACGCTCTCCGGCCCATATTTCGCCTGCAGCTCCTTGAGCTTGTCCGCCACATAATGGAAGCCCTCGTCCCAGGGTACCGTTTTCATCGAGCCGTCCGACTGCTTGATCTTCGGAAGCGCGTTCGGCTTAACAGTCGTCTGCTGCTTGTCCAAAGACAGGCCCTTAATACAGCAGAAACCATCGTTCACGGGGTAGCCTTTAACCGGCACAGTTTTCACCACGCGGTTATTTTCCACATAAAAATCAAGATTACAGTCGATCGCGCAATAATTGCATGTTGATTGTACTTTTTTCATACCCGAAGTCCTTTCAAGTTGAAATCTGTTATCAGCGCCTGTATCCATTTAATGTGTATCTGCTGTCATTATACCAAAAAAATTTCTAACAATATAGTAGTTTCTATTGTTAACCTGTTATTTCATTTTGGTTGACATCATTTCTTTCAAGTGTTATTGTAAAAATCAGTGAGGTGAGAAAATGGCTACAAAAGAAGAGCTGCTTAAGCTGTTTGAAAATAACAAAGGCGTGTTTTTGTCGGGAGAAGAGATCGCGGAGAAGCTTTCCTTGTCACGCACGGCCGTCTGGAAAGCCGTGAATAGTCTGCGCAAAGACGGTTACCGAATCGACGCCGTTCAAAATAAGGGATACTGTCTCGCCATAGACACGGATATCCTTTCCGCGGAAGGCATCCTTAAATACCTGGAGCCTGTCTGTTCCAATTTGGAGTTGACCGTACTGCCGGTGACTGACTCAACGAACAATTTACTGCGGGAGATGGCCGCGGCCGGCGCTCCCGAAGGCCGCTGTGTCATAGCCAACAGCCAGACTATGGGCAAAGGACGTCTCGGACGCGTTTTCTATTCTCCTGCCGATACAGGCGTCTATCTGAGTCTTTTGCTCCGCCCCGGACAATGCTCCGCGGAACAGGCCTCGAAGCTTACAACGATGGCCGCTGTCGCCGCGTGTGAGGCGATTGAGGATGTGTCAGATGAGAAGGCGTCAATTAAATGGGTCAATGATATTTATATGAATGACAGGAAAGTCAGCGGGATTCTGACGGAGGCCTCCTTTGACCTGGAAAGCGGATATTTGGAATACGCGGCGCTTGGAATCGGAATCAATATTTACCCGCCCAAAACGGGATTTCCCGAGGAAATCAAGGACATCGCCGGCGCCGTTTTCCGAGCTCCCCGGAACGATGGGAAGAACCGCGTGGCGGCGGCGTTTTTGAATCACTTTATGGAATACTACACCGCGGGTAATAGCGCGGATTACGCGGTACGATACCGTGACCGTAGTTTTTTGATCGGCCGGGACATCAACGTTCTCTTCCGGGACGGGAAGAGAAGCGCGACGGCCATCGATGTGGATCCGGATTGTCACCTGATCGTCCGATATGAGGACGGCAGCGAGGACTGCCTGTCTTCCGGCGAGGTTTCACTTCGCCTCGCGGATAAGTAAGTCTGGAATTTACGGAGGTTTATGATTTTGAACAGTACTAAAACCAGAGACATGATCCTTTGCGCTTTATTTGTGGCGCTGATCACGGCAGGAGCGTTCATTAAAATTCCTGTCCCGGTCGTGCCGTTTACGCTTCAGTTCCTTTTTACCATGATGGCCGGCCTGCTTCTTGGAGGGAAATGGGGCTTTCGCGCTGTTCTCATTTATATTTGTCTTGGATTGTGCGGACTTCCTGTTTTCGCTCAGGGCGGCGGACTCGCTTACGTTTTTCAGCCGACCTTCGGTTATATAATCGGATTCGCCGCTGGCGCCTATGTCACAGGAACGCTCGCGAACCGTTCCGCCAGGCCGGACTACAAACGCCTGCTGGGCGCTAACTTTATCGGCCTGGGCATCGTCTACTTTTGCGGAATGGTCTACTACTATCTGATCAGCAAATACTATCTGAACAGCCCGATCGGGCTGCTGCCGCTTTTTCTGTATTGCTTTATTCTGGCCGTTCCCGGCGACATCGCGCTGTGCGTTATAGGCGCCATCCTCGGAAAACGACTTATTCCTGTCATTCAGACGGAAAGGATTTAATTAATTATGATAGATATTGAAACACTTACACGAGAGGTTCTCGACGGTAAGGCCATTACAAAATCAGAGGCGGTTGAGTTATACGCCCTCCCTCTGGAGCCGCTCTGCCGGAACGCGGATGAAATCCGGCGGCGCTTTTGCTCGAACAGCTTCGATCTGTGTACTATTATCAACGGAAAAAGCGGAAAATGTTCCGAAAACTGCCGGTTTTGCGCGCAATCTTCATTTCATCACACCGGCGCCGCCGAATACCCTCTTCTTTCCGCCGACACGATCGTGGCCCGGGCCAAAGAAAACGACGAGCAGGGCATAACGCGTTATTCTATCGTCACTTCAGGGAAACGGCTTTCGGATCACGAGGTAGACTTAATGAGCGATGTGATCCGGAGAATCCGACAAGAGACGAACATCTCAGTCTGCGTGTCGTTCGGCCTTTTGAACGAAGAACAGTTCCGTAAGCTGAAGAACGCGGGCGTCACCCGCGTACATAATAATCTGGAAACCTCGAGGCGCTTTTTCCCGAATGTCTGCTCGACACACTCCTATGACGACAAAATCAACGCGATCCTCGCCGCCCGAAAAGCCGGCCTCTTCGTCTGCTCCGGCGGAATTATGGGGCTGGGGGAAACACCGGAGGACAGAATCGATATGGCGCTTGCCCTGCGCGGGATGGCTGTCAAAAGCGTCCCTGTCAACATCCTCAATCCGATTCCCGGAACACCTCTGGAACACAACACGAAACTGACAAACGAAGAGGTCCGCCGTATCGTCGCGGTCTACCGGTTCATCCTCCCCGACGCCTCGATCCGACTTGCCGGCGGGCGAGGACTGCTTCCTGACAAAGGGCGAAGTTGTTTTAGTTCAGGCGCGAACGCCGCCATATCCGGAGATATGCTGACAACCGCCGGCATCACGACCGAAACGGACAAGGCTCTGTTGCGGGAACTTGGATACGAGGCGCGGCAAGATCATGAGTAAATCCCTCTTTATCACCGGTACCGGTACGGATGTCGGCAAAACATATATTACGGGACTGATTCTGAAAAAGCTTCGTGAAAGCGGTGTCCGGGCCGCTTACTACAAGGCCGCTATGAGCGGGAACATACGCCGGGCGGACGGAAGCCTGATTCCGGGAGACGCGCTTCGCGTCCGTGAAATCTCCGGAATTGATCAGCCGCTTGACGAAATGTGTCCTTATGTTTACGAAACCGCTGTTTCACCTCATCTCGCCTCGCGTATGGAAGGTAATCCCGTACACATGGAACGTGTGCTTGAAGGCTTTGACACTGTCCGCGCGCGGTACGATTATGTCACAATGGAAGGCTCCGGCGGAATCCTCTGCCCGCTCTGCTTCGACGAAGCCAAAATCAATCTGCCTGACATCATTAAGGCTCTCGATCTGGGCTGCCTCCTTATCGCGGACGCCGGTCTTGGCGCGATCAACGATGTCGCCCTGACCGCTTTCTATATGAAAGCGCGCGCGATCCCGCTCAGAGGTATCATCTTCAACCATTACCTTCCCGGCAATGTCATGATAGAAGATAACGTGAAAATGTGTGAATACATAACAGGAGTCAAGGTCGTCGCTCTCGTACAGGACGGCGACGCCGATCTCCAAATCGCGCCTGAAACACTGAAAGCGCTATATGAAAGGAGCAAATAATGATCTGGTATCCTTATGAACAGATGAAAAACATGAAGCCGCCATACGAGATTGTCGACGCGAACGGCGTTTATCTCTACACAAAGGAGCGGAAACTGATTGATTCCGTCTCATCCTGGTGGAGCGTAATTCACGGCTACAAGCATCCTGTATTGAACGAGGCGATTATTACTCAGACAGAGAAGTTTTCTCATGTGATGCTTGGCGGGCTGACACATGAACCGGTACAGAGACTTTCCGAGAAGCTTCAGGCTTTTCTCCCGGGTGACCTGGATTACTGCTTCTTCTCCGATTCAGGCAGTGTCGCGGTGGAAGTCGCCTTAAAAATGGCGCTGCAGTATTATATGAACCGCGGCGAGACAGAACGCTCGATGACTCTCGCTCTGGAACACGCGTACCACGGAGACACCTTCAAGGCCATGGAGGTCGGAGACGACGAGGATTATCATTTTGTTCTGAACGCTTATGGCAAAAGCAAATATGTCGTCCACATCCCAACAGAAATCAAAGCGCTGGAAGCCGCGTTTCAAAAATACCACGCGTATCTGAATTGCTTTATCGTAGAACCGCTGCTTCAGGGCGCCGGCGGAATGCGTATGTATGACATATCTTTCCTCAAACGGGCCAGAGAACTTTGTGATCAGTACGACGCGCTGCTGATCTTTGACGAAGTGGCCACCGGCTTTGGTCGTACCGGCAACCGGTTCGTCGCCGATCTGGTTCAGCCTGATATTCTCGTCCTCGGAAAAGCGCTTACCGGCGGCTATATAGGCCACGCGGTCACGGTGGCGAACGAGCGTGTGTTCCGTGGTTTTTATGACGATAATCCCGATCACGCTCTCATGCACGGCCCCACTTTCATGGGAAACGCCCTTGCCTGCTCCGTAGCTCTAAAATCTATCGAGCTTTTCGAAACACAGGATTATATGTCAAAAATTCATCGGATTGAGACCATCACTCGTCGGGAGATGGCCGGCTTCGCTGATCCGCGCGTTAAAGAAACACGGATCATGGGCGGCTGCGTGTGTGTGGAAGTATATGATTCCTCGACACTTAAAGGATATCAGCAATTCGCTTATGAACACGGCATATTCAGCCGGCCGTTTTTAAATTATCTGTACGCCATGGTGCCCTATGTTATAACCGAGTCTGAGTTAGTACAGGTTCTGGATTGTATGAAGGCGTGGTTCGCTCAAACAACTTGAGCGTATGATAAATTGTCAGCCCCGCCCTTTCTATGATATAATACCGTCAATCAGGAATAGGAGGAATCTGCCATGAACGCGGTCACAATTGAAATTCCCGGAAGGAAAAGCCTCACTCTGGAGAGCATTGTGCTGGATTTTAACGGGACAATCGCCATTGACGGCAAAATAAAAAGCGCGGTGAAGCCCATGCTTCGCGCTCTCGCGGAACAATATCGTATTTACGTGATCACGGCGGACACCAGAGGCACCGCGGCCGCCGAAGTAGAAGGGCTTCCTGTCACTTTGCTCATTTATAACACGACCGACGCGGGCATACACAAACGCGAGCTTGTTGAAAAGCTCGGGCCGGATCGCTGCGTCTGTATCGGCAACGGAAATAATGACCGATTCATGTTCCAGACCGCCGCATTGTCGATTGCCGTGTTAGAAAGTGAAGGCTTGTACGCGCCGCTCCTTATGGACGCGGATATGGTCGTCCGCTCAAGCGAGGAAGCTCTTGAGCTGCTGTGTAATCCTAAGCGGTTGATTTCCGGGTTGAGGTGCTAAAAAAGAGAACCGGACAACTCCGATTCTCTTTTAACGTCAAATCTTACTTCTTACGCGTTCAGCTCTTCAAATACTTTCCGCGAATCCATTCCATGAACCACGCACGCTTCCTCTAATGTCTCCATCCGGGATGAGGGACAGCCGACACAGCCCATGCCGTTCCTCATTAAAATTTCCGCCGCGTTCTCTTTCGACTGAAGTATCTCTTCGATTGTCATTTCTTTTGTAATCATAATTGGTTCCTTTCCTTTCTCGTTTTTATGGATTATTAACTTTGTTTACCCGCGTTATTTGGACGCGATCGCTTTGCCCAGATCAAACGCCTTCTGACAGTCCAGCGGAAATACTTCTTCTCTTCGTCTATGTCTCTCCTCGCCATCAAAAAAGCCCAGATGATATTTGCCGTAGTCCTCTACCTGAAGCGTCTCGGCGCATTCCACTGTTCCCATGTACTTGAAATGGGACCCGAGGAAACCGGCGTACTTTTCATATAAATCATTCATATAGCCGGCCGGCGCGTTCATTGTGTAAATAAAGCCGGTCCGCGCGTGTCCTTGAAAGAGGGAATGTCCATCGTCAAAATCCGTGTACTGAAACAGGAGTCTCTCCAGGAACGCCCGCGTCTGAGCCGTTATATCGCCCCAGTATATGGGGGACCCCAGGATAAAGCCATCACAGTTCTCGATTTTCTCAAAGTCAGGCTTGAGTCCATCCGCCACGGCGCAATGCCCGTAGCTTTTACCGTCGACCGCGTTACAGGCCATGCAGCTATGGCAGCCCTTATAATCCAGGTCATAAAGCTGGATTATTTCGGTCCGCGCGCCAACGCTTTCCGCGCCCTCTAAAGCCTTATTCAGCAAAATATCCGTGTTCCAATTCTTACGGGGGCTTCCGTTTATCGCGATAATATTCATATATTCGCCTTTCCGTTTTTGAAGTGATTGATTTCTGACAGGCTCTATTGTATTATATAAAGAGTAAATTATGAAGTACGCACATTTTTGTTCCTTAAATAAGGAGATGAACCATGAACGATAATTCCGATAAGAACACGGACCGTTGCTGTCAGCTTTGTCCTATTGTCTATACGATGAACCTCATTGGCCAGAAATGGAAAATCCCGGTTCTCTGGAATATTTCCCTTTCCGAGAGGATTCACTACAACGAATTGAAACGTCTTGTCGCGCCGATCACCAACACCGTCTTAACGAGATGCTTGCGGGATCTGGAGAAAGATGGCCTGGTGACCCGCTTCAATTACAATACGATACCGCCCTCGGTGGAGTACGGTCTCTCGGAACGAGGACGCTCTCTTCTTCCTGTTCTGGAAGCGATGTACAAATGGGGAAGCGCCCAGCAGGAAATATCCGGCAGAAATTAAAATAACGGCAGGTAATCATTATGACCACCTGCCATGAAAAAATTCGCGTTTCAATTTACTTAGAATTTAACAGCCTCTCCCGTCGCGGCGGACTTTCTGACCGCGTCCATAACAAGCAGGACTTTTCTGACCTGTTCCGGTTTTACGAGCAATTCTTCCTCGCCGTTGAACGTTTTGATCAGATGCTCAAAATAGTTTCTATGAGAGCAGTTGACTTCCGGCAGCGCTTCTTCTAACAGTAAGCCCTCCGGAGCCGGCCCGAAGCTTCTTGTCGGCCCGGCGGCTGTCATCGTGATCTTCCCCGGCACGTTTTCCAGCAAGTGAGAGGTTCTTACAATTTTGCCTTCGCCCTCGAAGCCGTCAATCAGCGCGCTGCCGTTATTGCCCCCGATGAACCACGCCCGTTTCGGTGTCAGATAATAGGTGCCCAACTCGATTTCAGCCGTCACGCCATTGGCGAATTTCATCATGATATTGAAATAATCATCTACATTCCGATTAATGACATTTCGCAAATCCGCGAATACCGTTTCAAGCGGCGCGTCTACCATATAAAGGATCTGATCGATCAGATGAGATCCCCAGTCGAAAAGCATTCCGCCGCCCATTTCCGGGTATATATGCCAATCATGCATATTGCCATTGAAGCCATACAACTGTGACTTGACTACATATACGTCACCTAACAATTTCCTGTCATATACTTCCTTCATGATTCGGTAGTCTTTATCAAATCTTCTCTGATGGTGCACGGTAAAAATGACGTTATTCTTCTTCGCGCTTTCCACCATCGCGTCAAACTCTTCGACTGACATCGCGGCGGGCTTTTCGCAGATAATATTCTTTTTCGCTTCCGCGCATTTGAACGCCATTTCCGGATGGCTGGGATTCGGTGTCGAAATCATAACTGTGTTAATATCAGCTTTTTCAAGCATTTCATCCAGACTATTATATATTTCCACTCCCGCCGGCGCGTCCTGTGTCTGTAACGGATTTATATCGGCAATAGCTGTCAGCTTTATTTCCTCATCGGGAAAGCTCGCCATCATTTCCGCGTCACAATGTCCCATAAAACCAAATCCAACAATTCCTAATTTAATTGTCATAACCCGCTCGCTCCTTTCTTTCAAATGACAAATTGTTCCATATATTTTTTACTTAGCTTAAGGCTGTCAAGAACTTTGGCGTCTGATCCCTCAAAAGCTTTATCCTCGATCTCGATACACGTATATCCGTCATATCCGATATCCGTAAGCGCCGATACGTATTCGCCCCAGTCCACGTCTCCCAGTCCCGGGAGCTTCGGCGACATGAATTCCAATGGATACGCCATAATTCCGACCTGATTCAGCTTGTCTTTGAATACTTTGATATCTTTATAATGTACATGGAATATTTTATCTCTGAACTCGTAAATCGGCTTAATGTAATCGATCATCTGCCACACAAAATGCGATGGATCATAGTTGATTCCCAGATAATCGCTTGGCAGGATTTCAAAGACCTTTTTCCATATGGAAGGCGTTGTCATGAGGTTCTGTCCTCCCGGCCACTGTTCCTTTCCAAACAGCATCGGGCAATTCTCTATGGCGATTTTTACATTCTCCCGCTCCGCGAGCCGCGTGATGGGCGGCCAGATTTCTCTGACAAGCTCCAGGTTTTCCTCAACGGTCTTGCTTTGGTCCCTGCCGATAAAAGTAGTTACCATGCCGATTCCCAGTTTATGACTGGCCTTGATCAGATTCATAAGATGCTCTATCGCCGCTTGTCTTTTTTCAGGATTTTCATCCATGGTGTTAGGATAATAGGCAAGGGAAGATATCTCTACGCCCCGATCCGCCGCGTAATCCGTTATATGTTGCGCGTACGCGTCATCGATCAGTACGCGTTCCGCGTCAATATGGCTTACGCCCGCGTATCGTCTTTCGGCTTTCCCCTGGGGCCAGCACGCGACCTCTACACAGGAAAATCCCAGCTCGCGCGCCGTGTCCATCATCTTCTCATAATCGTATTTATCAAGAATCGCTGACACAAATCCTAATTTCATATTTTCACTCCTTAGCCCTCAATGGCTCGTCTCATTGCCTCCTGGTGGCGGCGGACCTGCTCAACGCTGTCTACCGGACCCAGATCCCTGATATGCTGACCGCCTTCATATTCCGAGCTTAAATATCCCGTATATCCCGCTTTCTTGTACGCGGCGACCACTTCCGGAATCGCTACCGCGGTTTCAACATAATCCGCGTGTGTGTTATAAAATTTCGCGTGAGTATGAAAAATATACGAAATATTATCAATCAGATCCCGCGGATCGGACCACGAATACGTGAAAGACTCTCCCGCGTACGCGAAATCCGCGGGGCCGCCTCCCGCCTTTTCAATCGCGTCGGTCATTTCGCGCGACCCATTCGCCATACGATACTCCATATTGGCCTTTCCCAGATCGAGATCATATTTTATCTTAACAAACCCCTTCGCGATTCTCGCGGCGTAGCTTTCGTCCACAATTCGGATACATTCTTCCGACGCGCCTTTTCTTCTGGCGTTATCTCTTAAGACATCCGGAATGTTTTTACAAAAAATGCCCATATCCGGAATAAAGCCAAAGTATTTCGTGCCGGTACGGTGGATCATTTCCATGTACCCGTCCGCCCATCCTGAGTTCAAGGAAAACGGCGCGTGAACCTCAAGACCGATTTTTACGTTTTTCTCTTCCGCGTATTCCAGAGTTCCCTCAATGACATCCATGGGTGTCGATACTAGTGTCCTTAAATTCGTGAACCCGAGAATCGACGCCAGATTGATGTCTCTTTTCATCATCTTGATTTGCTCGCCCAGTGACAAGACCCGATTATCATAGATATGATTTTCCAAAAAGGCGTCATAACAGACAGGCGTAAGATTATATTTCTTCATCCATCCGAACCATTTCTCCTGAAACTCTTCTGTCTGAATCGGGTCAGGGAACTTTTTGATCATCTGCTCCGCCAGAGGCTCAACTCCTGTCGCGCCGGTTTTCGCGGTTTCTCTCAGACAGCCTTCCAAATCCAGCTTCCCGTCATAGTATTCATCCTGATAACTATATAAAGACACGCTTCGTTTAATACCTTCGTTCATTGTCTGACCCTCCCTTTAGATTTCAAAATTATCTTCGCACGGCGCCTCAATCTGAAACGGCATATAAGACGGCGCTATGATCTGTGTCGCGGAAATATGATGCCTGCCCGGCGCGAGGCCGCCCGCCTTTAATACAGTTACCTTCGCGAACTCCCCGAACTCCCAGCGATAATCCGAGTCTACGACCGTCCTCGTTTCTTCTAAAGTAAAGGTCTCACCGTTAACCGTGAATCTTATGTCTTCTCTCTTAACATCCTCGCCATCCATCGCGATTTTGATATCTCTGATTATGGACAAAGTAAATCCTCGATAGTACTGCGCTTTGAACTCAAACTGATATCCGATTATCCCGCCATCTTTTTCGATATTCTTAAATCCTTCCGAATTATAGATCTGTCTTCCAGCCATTTTTTTCTCTCCTTATATATTTCCAGAAAATTTTCAATTACCGCCCGGTAATCTTTTTAGAAAAAAACTTCTTTCCCCGTTTCCGCTGATTTATAAATGCCTTCCAGAATCTGAGTCACGACGAATGCCTGCTCCGGCTTCACCAACGGCTCTTTGTCGTTAATAATCGCGTCCAGCCATTGTTCCTGTTCTCTTACCGCCTCGGCAGCCGCTCCGCCTTCAAAAAAGTCTACCACTCCCGCGGAGGAGATTGTTTTCTCCATCAGCTGATTGTGTTCCACCGTATTGTAGATCAGCTCATCATCCGGATAGCTTCCGCCGTGGTGTATTTCCGCTCCGGCTTTCGTGCCGCACAGAGTTGTGGACGCTTCCATGGACTTCAAAACATTCAACGCCCATGACGCTTCAAGATAAATTGTCGCGCCATTCTTCATCTTAACAAAACCAAACGCGGAATCTTCCACTTCAAATGTTTCAGGATCCCAGGGACCGAATACGTTTCCTTCCGGTCCGTCCGCCTGCCGTCCAAGCTTATAGAATACCTGCCCGGATACCGATATCGGCTCGTAATTGTCCATCATCCACAGGGTAATGTCCAACGCGTGCGTGCCGATGTCAATTAAGGGACCGCCTCCCTGTAAGGCTTTGTTCGGGAATACTCCCCAGGTAGGAACCGCTCTTCTTCTTAAAGCGTGCGCCTTCGCGAAATATACTTCCCCAAGCTCACCTGCCGCGCATGAGGCGTGTAATGTCTGGGTATCATTCCGGAAACGATTCTGATAGCCAATTGTAAATTTCTTCCCTGACTTTCTCCAGGCGTCGATCATCTTCCTCGCGTCTTCCGTACAATGCGCCATCGGCTTCTCACACATTACATGCTTACCTGCCTCAAAAGCCGCCACTGTAATCGGGCAATGCGCGACATTAGGCGTACATACATGAACCACATCAATATCCACGCTTTTATCCGCCAGCATTTCTTTATAATCCGTGTAGACCTTGGCGCCGGCCGCCCCATATTCTTTCGCCGCTTTCTCCGCCCTTTCCGGAATCAGATCACAAAACGCCACCATTTCGGCCCGGTCCTCAAATTTCTTAAGAGACGGCATATGTTTTCCATTCGCGATGCCTCCGCATCCTACAATCGCGATTTTTACCTTTGTATTCATTATTATTTCCTCACTTTCCGTTTTCTGTTTAATAAGTTTCGCGTTTAAATTAATCGAGTTTAGTCGTTCTTTCTCGCGTCTAATCTTTTCAAAATTTCTTTATGATCGGATTCCGATAAATGATAGAGAGCAAGCGAAATTCCGGATGCCAGGCACAAAATTGCCGGAATAAGCTGGCTTGTGTATCGGATACCCATCAGCGCCGAAGGCGACTGACTGGCGTTCGCGACATATCCAAACGCCGCGATGGCCAAAACACCTACCGAGCCGGCGACCGCGCTGGCGATTTTCGTCACAAGACTGCTTGCGGCGTAAATGGTTCCATCCGCTCTTACGCCAAGCTTATCCTCCGCGTAGTCAATACATGTCGCGACCATTGTGTTGGTCGTAGCTCCGAAGAAGTTTGATAAACCGACTATTACTGTAAGCGCTGTAAGCAGCGCGATATTGCTCGGATCGACGAAGAAAAGCAGCGCGATGGCGACACTTCGGATGATACTTCCGATTATTGACGCCTTTTTCATTCCTACTTTATTCGCGAACTTCGTTCCGATCGGCGTGCTGATAATCGCGCACACGATTTCCATCGGGAGCAATGTCGCCATAAGTGTGGGATTTCCCACTACATAAATGAAATAGTAAGCTAACGTTCCAAGTCTCAAATTCATGCTTAAATTCTGCAGGAAACTGTAAAGCATAACGGCCAGTAAAGGTTTGTTCGCCACAACACAATGTATTGACTCCTGGATTGTAATATGTTGTCCCGGCTTAGGCGCGCAGCGTTCTTTACAATTCTTGAAGCAAATGAAGAACATCGGCACGGAAGCGATCGAATAAATAATAACCGTCATCAGATAACCATTGCCACCGCCCTTGCCGAAGAACTGAATCAGACGCATTGTAGCGAGATTTACGAAAAAGGCTCCAGAGAAAGCCCCTATTGTTCTCCACATGTTGAGCGACGCTCTTTCCGAGGTATCCGTAGACATTACCGTCGCGAGTCCGCCATACGGAATATTAATTGCCGTATAAGACATTCCCAGACCGATATATGTTACAAACGCGTAAACAATTTTCGCCGTGCCGCCGATATTCGGCGCCAGGAAAGTAAGGACATTGAACAGCGCCATGATCGGTCCCATAAAAAGCAAGTATGGCCTGAATCTGCCCCATCGACTCTTCGTTCTTTCCATGATCATACCCATCATGGGATCATTGATTCCGTCCCATACTCTCGCCACCAACAGAATAATGCTGATCATCGCGGGCGCGAGGCCAAACACATCTGTATAGAAAACCAGCAAATAGGAACTTACTACCTGCCAGCTCAACTGGCTCGCGAAATCGCCTAATCCATAACTCGCTTTCTCTTTCAACGACAACTTTTCCACTTTTATCTCCTTTCAAACCGTTTACATTATGATTTTTGATTGGTCCCGCCATTTTTGTGAATATTCGCGAATATTTGTCGCACATATATGTTATGCTTGTATAATATCACGATGTTTTACATCTGTCAATCATTTTTTACTATTATTTTTACATTTTATACATTTATATTTTCATTTTTTACAGTAAATAAGCCCGGGTGCCAAATCACGGGCAGCCCGGGCTTATATTCCTCTTATAAATTTTATGTTGTTTCTCTTTCTAAAATTTCGTGATCGATATATATCTTACTATTCTTACTTTCGGCTCCTTGTATTAATGTATCCAGCGTTTTTACCGCTTCCTGCCCGATTTCCAGCATATTCTGCTTTACCGTCGTCAGTCGCGGCACCGTCCATTCATAAGCCTCTTCACCATTAAATCCGCATACGCTGATTTCATCCGGCACTTTTACGTTATTGTCATATAGCGCTCTCAAACACCCCGAAGCTACACTGTCCGAAATACACAGGATCGCGTCCGGCCTTTCTTTTCGCTTCAGCAATTCCATTGTTGACTCGTATCCGCCGCTATATGAAAATTCCCCCTGAACAATATTCTCCTCTTTAAACTCGTAAGAATATTTCATCAGTCCTTGAATATATCCCATTTTCATTTCGCTCGCCAGCTGCATGTCCAGCCCCATATTATCTTCTTTAATGATAAGCGCGATACGCTTTCTTCCTTTTTTAACAAATAGGTCAATCACTTCAACGACCGCCTGTTGAATATTCGTTTCTACAACGTACGTTCCATTACACGCGTGCTCGCCTACTACAACCACCGGAAAATGTTCCTGAATCGCCTGGATATCATTTTTATCATGATTAACATCCATAAGAATCAGCCCTGCCATTTTCTCGCAAACATCCAGCATATTCATCATTACCGACCTGACACCAAGTGTCGCGTTGCTTTTGTAAACCACGAAGACCTGATAGCCAAGCTCTTCCGCCTGATTGACAATACCTTCAACAATATCTGTCGCGTATACCGCGGAAACAAGAAGAATGTACTTTTTATCCGCGTCGCTTCGCGCTTCCTTGCTCTGATACCCAACTTTAACCATAGCTTCTTGCACTTTTCTTTTACTCGCGCCGCTTACCGCCATGCTGTTATTTATTACGCGGGAAACCGTGGCGATTGAAACGCCCGCTTCTTTCGCGACATCTATGATAGTAGCCATTTATCTCACGCTCCCTTCTACGCAATTATAATTCATATTGTACAATATATTCAATCGTTTTTTACATCGTTTTCAAATATTTTCAGGTTATAATTTAAAAGTCGGCAGGTAATCCAAAAGACCACCTGCCATGAATAATGTCATACGCGAACTATTTCTTACAATAACAAATCATCTCGTTTACGGAGTCGGAGAAGTTGAATTCGTCGAAACGCGGTTCCAGTTATTAATGTCCCAGATATTATCATGAACGGAATACCAATCCGCGGGCAAGAACACATTTCCGTTGTTTTTAGTCGTTTCCCAGTCTTCCGAGTCAATAATATACAGGTCGCCCGCGTTCTTCGCCTCGCTGTTAATCTGATTTCCGGTCATCGGGTTGATCGGATTCTGAATGAATTCCGATGTCGCGAGTGTCGGGACATCGCCATTGGTCATGAACTCGTCTGAAGTCGTAAATCCTTTGCTGTTGAAGTCCTTTACCATCAGCAACGGCGTGAACATTTCCATGTCCTGACCCGTGGAGTCGCCATTGTCAAGAAGAAGCTCGGAAAATTGATTTAATGGTTTGCCATGATCTGATACCAGTATAATACGCGTATTGTCATATAAATGATTCTCTCGTAAATAGTCAAACCATTTGCCCAGCTGTATCATAGATGCCATATCGCAATCATAGTGTTGGTATTGTAATGATTCCGTCATATTCATTGTCTTACCATCGACCGTAAACCGATTCTGGTTTTCTTCGTCAAACCTGGTATTGTCAACCTTCATATCCGGCTCGTATTCCGGCTCCTGAAGAAGCGTAATATTATGCGTCGTGTCATTCGACATCATGACGAACGCGCCGGTCGAACTATTGTCAGTCTCTGTAATATCAGATAAATTAGCCAGAACATTATAGGCGTTCATAAAATTCGCGTCTATTCCACTCGCGATAGAGTTTCCTTCCCGTGTCTGAGTTGAGTATTCTTTCTGTGTCCGGCTTGAATGTTCATCCTTGCTCTGGTTCTCCGGTTTCATGTATTCACCATCATTATATAAGAAATGCTGTACCAGCAGAGGCGAGGATTTCATCAGACTATAGCAGAAGAAATTCCTTTTGTTGTTTTTGAACCTGTCTTTGACGGAATCTGAGTCATTGAATTTTCCATTGGTGATATAAGTTTTAATATCCGGATTGTCATCATAAACAGACAGATCCGGAACTTCCTGATAATTCGCGTAAGGCGGGTCGCAGACCGTAACATCATAGCCATTCCGGTCAAACAGGACCGGCATGACTTTGATCGCCTCGTTCTGCTTCGACACAAGCGATTCCTCGCTTCGTTTATTGATCTCGACCGGTGTGTACTCATAGCCGCCAAATAACGCCGGAGATCCAAAATTCGTGTGCCCGCCAAAAGAAACTGTATTCGAGTAATACGTAAAGCCGTCAAATTCTTTCTTCAGTTCCGGTTTCTCATTAAACAGATACGGCATCATGGGACCGACCGCGCGATCCAGCATAATGACAACAACATTCTTACCAGTTTGTGACAGCCTCAAAGTAGGGTTGGCGTTCGTTTCCTCCGCGGTCTTCTCTTTTAGAGTATTCACGGAATTGTTGATATAGGACGCGTTTACGGCTGACATGCAGCAAATGGCAAGGATACCAACTGTCAAGGCGCCGACCGCCAGCTTTTTATAGCGTCTGAGCACAAACAGCATTAGTAAACTGAGCGCGATCAGTAATCCAACGTTTCCTGATATCTGTACTATCGAATAGCAAAAATCCTGGTCGAATTTCAGTGAAGCGGAAAGTGTTCCCAGATTCGTTCCGAAGAACATATAATCCACGATGGACACGCCACACGCGATCCACATTATTTTCTCAAAAAGAATTTTACCCTCGCGGCTCGCCAGCCAGTAAAATACCGTGAACCAGATCAGGAACACGCCGAGCGCCAGACATAACGAGCTCGCTACATACCACAATGGATTACTATAATGATAAATATCCACAAATTCCTGCGGAGAGGCTTTTATGACCGCGGACGGGATCAAAAGCCCGCAGTTGACCGTCAGCAGGAAGGCCGAAAGAACGAACATCTTCTTGTCCGGCGTCCCCGCCGCTTTTTTCGCCGCGCCTTTTCTCTTCAGCGCGTACAGAACAAGCGGCGTCTGCAGCGCGAGTCCGATAACCGTCAAAATCAGCTTACTGCTCGCGGTATAACCCGACGCGCCAAGCGCGAAACCGATCAGGATAATACCCGTGACAGAGCCCATGATCGACAAGACCTTACGCGGCTTTTTCATTTTGTAAAAAACATTCTTGCAAAGAGAGAAAATATTATTCAAAGTCCAGTAAAAGACCAGACCTGACGGCGAGCTGTACAAAAAGAATAGAAAGAAAATAGCCATGACGTATAGCTGAATCTTTGTCTTCTTCGGGAAACCCTTTGTGTAAATGACACAGGAGACCATGTTAACAGCCGTCATCAGAATCGGGAGCAGGTTAATCGTCACGCCTCCGATCACAAGCAGTCCGTCCTGCGCGCCCAGGTTAGCCAACGGGCCGAAGGCTACTCCCTGTAACGCCCTCAATTGGGATAAAAACTGATACGCGCCGATGAAAAACGGTATCTCCAGGAACAGCGAAATAGATCCCTTGAACGCGTCCATCGTCTTATAGTGGTTCTGGCGATAGTATTCCTGCAGGATCATCATTCTCTCGTCGCCGGAGAAGACCTTCTTGATATGCGCGACACCATCATGAAGTTTGGCTTCCGTGTCTCTTTCTTCCGCCTGCATCGCGTCCGCCCTCTTATAAAGAGGCAGTACCAAAAAATTCATAACAAGGCTCAGGACGATGATTGAAAGGCCCTCATCGTTGGTAAACCGTATCGCGACGCTGAAAATGAACTCAAAGAACAGCCGCGGCGGGCTAATTAAAATGGTGTATAATATCGCGCCAAAATTCATTTCTCAGCCTCCAAGCTAATAAACGACGTACGCGCGGCGAATGCCATGTATATGAATAATTACGGATTCGGAGAAGTCGAGTTGACCGCGACACGTTTCCAGTTATTCGTGTCCCAAATATTATCGTGTATGGAATACCAGTCCGCGGGAAGAAACTGATTCCCATTGTTTGTGGATACATCCCATTCCTCCGACGCTATGACATACTGATCCCCGGCGCTCTTCGCGTCATTGTTGATTTGATTTCCTGTCATCGGATTCACTGGATTCTGTATTATATTCGCTGTCGCGAGTGTCGGGACATCTCCATTGGTCATAAACTCGTCCGAGGTTGTAAAGCCTGTACTATTAAAATCTTTTACCATCAGAAGCGGCGCGTACCATTCCATATCCATCGACGTGGAATCGCCGTTATCATGAACAAGATCGGAGAACTGATTCAAGGCCCTGCCATGATCTGAGACCAGTATAATACGCGTATTGTCATACAAATTGTTTTCGCGTAAATAATCGAACCACTTGCCAAGCTGAATCATAGCCGCCATATTAGACTCATAATGGCTGTACTCAAGCGAGTCTGTCATGCTGATCGTCTTGCCATTCACAGTAAAACGGCTTTGATTTTCTTCATCGTATTTGGTATTGTTGACATTCATCTGTGGCTCGTATTCCGGTTCCTGTAAAAGAGCGGGCTCATGCGTCGAGTCATTCGTCAGCATTACGAACGCTCCGGTCTGATTGTCGTCAGCCACGGTCATCTCAGATAAATTCGTCAGAACATTATACGAGTTCATAAAGCCCAGATTCAGTCCGGTTCCGACAGAGGTTCCTTCCTGTGTCTGGCTCGCGTACTCGCCTTCGTCCGCTTTTCCGGGCTTCATATACTCACCGCCGTTGTACAGAAAACGCTGTACCAGCAAAGGCGAGGATTTCATCAGACTATAGCAGAAAAAGTTTCTCTTGTTATTCTTGAATTTATCCTGTGACGTTGTCGTATGGTTGAAGTTACCGTTAGTAATATAGGTCTTAATATCCGGATAGTCGTCATAAACCGACAGATCCGGAACGAACTGATAGTTCGCGTATGTAGGGTCACAGACCGTGACATCATAGCCATTCTGGTCAAACAGGACCGGCATGACTTTTATCGCCTCGTTCTGTTTTGACATCAGCGATTCCTCGCTTCGTTTATTGATTTCAACCGGCGTGTACTCATAGCCGCCGAAAAGCGCCGGCGTTCCAAAGTTCGTGAACCCGCCAAAAGAAACCGTGTTCGAGTAATAGGTAAAACCGTCAAACGCTTTTTGCAGTTCCGGTTTTTCATTAAATACATACGGCATCATCGGGCCAAGCGCGCGATCCAGCATGATCACGACAACATTTTGCCCTGTTTGTGATAATTCCAGAGTGGGATTCGCGTCCGTATCCTCCGCGACCTGATTCTTCAAGGTATTCGCGGAATGATTGATATATACGGCGTTCACGACCGACATGCAGCAAATCGCGAGGATACCTGCTGTCAGAGCGCCAATTGCCAGCTTCTTATATCGCTTGAACACGAATACCATGACAATAGCAAGGACAACCAACAGCCCGATATTTTCTAGTATTTGGATTTTTGAGTAGTGAAAATCCTGATCAAATCGCAAGGTCGCGGAAAGCGTTCCGAGATCTGTTCCGAAGAACATATAATCCACGATGGACACGCCGCACGCGATCCACACTATTTTCTCAAAAAAGATTTTCCCCTCGCGGCTCGCCAGCCAGTAAAACACAGAGAACCAGATCAGGAACGTGCCCAACGCCAGGCAGAACGAGCTCGCTACATACCATAGCGGGTTATTATAATGGAAAATATCCACAAACTCCTGCGGAGAGGCTTTTATGACCGCGGACGGGATCAAAAGCCCGCAGTTGACCGTCAGCAGGAGGGCCGAAAGAACGAACATCTTCTTGTCCGGCGTCCCCGCCGCTTTTTTCGCCGCGCCTTTTCTCTTCAGCGCGTACAGAACAAGCGGCGCCTGCAGCGCGAGTCCGATAACCGTCAAAAGCAGCTTACTGCTCGCGGTATAACCCGACGCGCCAAGCGCGAAACCGATCAGGATAATACCCGTGACAGAGCCCATGATCGACAAGACCTTGCGCGGGTTTTTCATTTTGTAGAAAATATTCTTGCACAGTGAGAAGACATTGTTCAAGGTCCAGTAAAAAACCAGGCCCGATGGTGAGCTGTACAGGAAAAACAGGAAGAAAAGCGCCATGATATACAGCTGAATCTTGGTCTTCTTCGGAAAGCCCTTTGTGTAGATAACGCAGGAAACCATATTGACAGCCGTCATAAGAATCGGCAGCAGATTGATAGCCACGCTGCCGATCACCAGCAGACCATCCGGCGCGCCCAGGTTGGACAACGGACCGAACGAGACTCCCTGCAGCGCCTTCAGGCGCGATAAGAACTGATACGCGCCGATGAAAAACGGAATCTCCAGGAACAACGAAATAGATCCCTTGAAGGCGTCCATCGTCTTATAGTGATTCTGGCGGTAGTATTCCTGCTGCATCATCATTCTCTCATCGCCGGAAAAAACCTTCTTGATATGAGTGATGCCGTCATGAAGCCTTGCTTCCGTGTCTCTTTCTTCCGCCTGCATGGCATCCGCTCTCTTATAAAGCGGCAGTACCAGAAAATTCATGACCAGACTCAGGACGATGATTGAAAGGCCCTGATTGTTAGTGAACCTCTGCGCGACGCTGAAAATGAACTCAAAAAACATCTGCAGCGGGCTGATTAAAATTGTATATAATATTGTGCCAAAACTCATTTCTACGCCTCCGAAACCGATATCTTTTTGTTCTTAGTCAGCAGATAGTCCACAACCCTGGAAGCCCCCTCGTCTCGATGAACCCATGTCTCGCGTCTTGCCCGCTCCCTGCCCGCGCTGTATCGATTATCGTTCAGGCATTCCTCAATTACTTCTTTCAAAGAACCTATATTTTCTTCCTTCAGCTGATACCCGATTTCAGGAAGGATTTCCGTCGTCCATAACGGCTGATCTTTAAGCCACCACGCGTCATAAAGACCCACCTCGATCTTAGCGTCCGTGTAAATGACCGGCTTGTCATAGATCAGCGTATAATCAAAAATAACACCGGAGAAATCTGAAATCATGATGTCTGACCCGCGAAGGACGTCAAAGTTATCATTATCGCGATTCCATTTCAGCTGTTCACTTTCCGGGAATTGCTTCATCACTTTATCCATCAGTGGTTTCTCTGAGATAAAAGATTGCGGATGCGGGCGAATAATCACATGAAAGCCCGTATCCAGCAGAGGATGAATTAATTTCTCACCGTACTTGGTCAGAATCGCTTCCGGACCCCAGGACGGCGCCAGCAGAACCGTTGTCGGATGATCCGGCACCGGTCCGGCCTCAATGAGCCGCTTCTTCATCTCGTCCATATACGGAATGCCAACCAACTCTACTTCCTTCTCCGGCAGACCGCGGAGTTTCTCCAGATCCCGAATCTGTTTCTCCTGATACTCACCGGACAAAAGCAGCGAATCATAATGGTCAATACCGAACATGCGGTACATGGTTATATCACTGGCCGCGTGAGGAATATGCGCGTAATAATCGACTTCCTTGGAACGTTTCCATTGATAAACATCCAAACCCGGTGTCGTGGACAGCACAATACCCGCGTTCAAAAAATTCAGTTTGGCGAAAGCCTTATTGCCTTCCCCGATGAACTGCCCCTTGACATGGTCATACGAACTCTTTAAAACAGGATCGTCCGGCGACGCGGTCATGTAAACAATATCCTGTCCTCTCCTGTCCATCTCCCGGCAGATTGGTTCAAAAACATTCCAATACCTCTTATTATCCGAAAAGATAACGTAAGGAATTTTATTCTTATTGACCGCCACTTTCTTACCGCCGCTGATGACGAAACGTATCTTCACCATTAACATGTGAAGCGAGTACACGCCCGCGCCAAGCAGACCGATTAAAATTGTGAACAGCATACTGCCTGTTCCTGGATCAATATAGAGTAAGAGCATTTTCTTTCCCCCCGTGAATAATTTGTACGAATAACCGCCTTTGTAAAAAAGGCGCAAAATTACGGCCGATCGCTATCATTCCCGCGTCAGCCGCTCCGCCCGCCTCAACGCGGGTTTTATCCTATGATTATGACATTATACCGTTTTTCGCGTAATTTTTCAATGTAAAAAATAGGTAAACTTTCATACCCTCATATTTTTAAAGTAACCGATTCTTCAATACTTATTTTGAATTCTTGTAAATTTGGTTAGTGTGTGTTAACCTAAGAATGTATTCACAATCAGGAGATGTACATTATGGAAATTCATAAATCAACGGAAGATTATCTGGAAGCCATGTTAATATTGAAAGAGTCACGCGGCTATATCCGGTCTATAGATATCGCCGGGCAGCTTGGCGTTACCAAACCGAGTGTCTCATACGCGACAAAAAGACTGCGGGAGAACGGCTATATAACCATGGATAACGCGGGACTTATTACTCTCACAAAATCCGGGATGGAAATCGCGTCCAAAATATATGAGCGGCACAGACTGCTGACCGAATTCTTTGTTCATATCGGTGTTGATCCCGAGACCGCCAGAACAGACGCCTGCAAAATTGAGCACGATATCAGCGAGGAGACCTTTGACGCCATGTGCAGACATTCAGGTACCAAAAGAACGCGGAACTGAACAGCGCCTCTAATTTATCCATCAAGTCATGAATGTTTTATAATCGAGTAGGAGGGAGTGATTAACTCCCGTCCTCTCACAGCACCGTGCGTACCGTTCGGTACACGGCGCTTTCAATAGTTGACGCGCACAGACTGATAGGCTGTGGCTAAATCATAAAAGCCACTGTTTATCAGTCTTTCTTTGTTTAATGCCCATATAACCGCTTTGTTATTGGAAATGAACCAGTATTTCTTGCGGCTGTACGCAATAGTTGCCGCATAATGCTCTGCCACTCCCAACTTAACCAAGTTTCTCATTTTCGTCCTTGGTAACTTCCATTGTTTCCATATACACATACGGATTCTGTGATATAGCCATTTATTCAAGTCTTCTATCTTTTTCTTCATATCCGCAATCCCGTAATAATTCAGCCACCCACGCATATATTCCTTTATCTTCTCAAGCGCGGGACGAATACTCTGACAAGATCTTCGGGAACTAAGTTCTTTCAGCTTCGACTTCATTTTCTTCCATGACTTTCCATGAACTCGGATATAAATACCCTTTCCGTTCTTTCCCAATGTAAAGCCAAGGTACTTAAAATTTCGGATCGCAAACACGCTGACCACACGGCTTTTCTCTTGATTCACTTTCAATTTCAGTGTTTCTTCGAGGTATTTCGTGCTTGATTCAAGTAATCGTTTCGCGGCTCTGTCGCTTTTTGCTAACAGAACTATGTCATCCGCGTAACGGACAAAATTCACGCCTCGTTTTTCATACTCCTGGTCGAACTCATTCAGATAGATATTTGCCAACAGTGGTGAAATGTTTCCACCCTGTGGCGAACCTTCTTTTGTTTCCATGACTATACCGTTTTCCATAACTCCACTTTTCAAATATCTCTTTATCCACTGTATAACTCTCTCGTCTTTTACATTTTGACGCAACAGTTTCAAAAGCATTTCGTGGTTGAGCGTATCGAAATACTTTGATAAATCCAGTGCCACTGCATGAATGTATCCTTGTTCCGCGTATTCCTTTATTCTCTTAATAGCATCTTTTGCGCGTTTCCCCGGACGATAACCATAGCTACTGTCCGAGAATCGCGGCTCATAAATAGGCATGAGCTGTTGTGTAATGGCTTGTTGGAAAATACGGTCTTTGACTGTTGGAATACCAAGCTTTCGTATTCCACCGTCTAGTTTTGGAATTTCAACTCTTCTCACTGCGTCAGGTGTGTATTTTCCCTTATAAATCCTCGTGATAATAGTCTGTTGATTTTCCTTTAGGTACGCTCCGATTTCGTCAACGGTTATTCCGTCAATTCCCGGTGCTCCCTTGTTTGCCTTTACCCTCTTAAAAGCTCTGTTTAGATTGTCCTTGTACAGTATCTTCTCCAAAAGTTCCGGCTGCGCGCTGTTCTTTTCTTTCCATATCGAATTAAATGACCGGCGCGCTTTCGCATACCCTTCATGTTCCGCGCTATCTCTTTGCGAACAGCCATTTTTATCAATGTTTTCCGCGCTCATTTGGTCATTCTCTCCTTTCTCGGTCATACTTAGAACTCCTACTGATTCGGTCCTTCACTTCTCGGCTAATATGACCTCTGCTGACTTCTGTATGTTCAGCACCGCCTTGCGACAATGGTTACTCCTTTCAGAGCGTTCCATACAGACCTCCCCGGGTACTCACACGTTCTTTCTCTCCATCCATCTGCCACATCTACCATGCATGATTCCGTGTAGTTATTGGGCTTCGACTTGAGTGACAGCCTTACCCTCATGAATGGCTTAATGTGATTTCTGTTCGTCAGACCAGAGATTTGCCCGCGGGTTAGTATGTTCCCCCACATCCAGCTTCCTTCAGATTCCACCTCACGATGGACACCCTTGCCTTCGGCTATATCCTTCCCACTACCGGGCGGATTCCGGACTTACACCGGTTAGAACGTGCGCCCGCCGGGCGCACCACGCGAAAAAAATCCACGAAGTCTTGTAAAAATACCAGCTTCGTGGATTTATATTTTGCTCTTTCTCCATATGCTTTCTTTATAACCCTTTAATCCAGTTCGTGACATCTGTCTCCGATTCGCTTCCGCTGAAACGCTGACCTGTCTTCCAGTTTCCTGTTCCGGCTAACGATTCCAGTGTTTTCGCTGAGGATCCGATACTGCTGCTCGCGGATGTACAGAATGGGATCACCGTTTTCCCCGTAAAATCATAGGATTCCACAAAAGTATCCAGAATACGCGGCGCTTCTCCCCACCAGATTGGATAGCCAATATACACTGTGCTATACTGTCCAAAATTCTCCACCGTTCCTGTAATGGCAGGGCGCGCGGATGGATTATTCATCTCCACTGTACTACGGCTGTTATTATCATTGTAATTCAGGTCCGCGTCCGTATATAGTGTCTCAGGCGTGATTTCATAGAGGGCCGCGCCTGTCCCATCCGCGATGTGTTCCGCGATTGCCTTTGTATGTCCTGTATTGGAAAAATACACGACCAGAACAGAACCCGCGTTAACCGCGACTGTATTATCCACAGTTGTATTATCCGCGGCCGCGCTATCAGCGCTTTCTTTCACGTTCTGACCGCCGCAGGCGCATAATCCCAGTATCAGTAGTCCTGTCATAACAATTGCCGCGATTTTTTTCATGCTTATTGCCTTCTTTCATGATATGTTGTCGTACTCTGACATTGTGTCAGTGTCTTCAGCATACCACATTCTGACACAATGTCAATACTATGGCGGAACTTTATGTTGTCATTTTGTTGTCAGACTATGCTCCTTTTATGACTTTTTTACAAACTGCTCAATTACGCGCGCTTCTGTCAGCATGCTCTCGCCAATATCTTTGAAGGTGGAACCGATCCAGCCGACGTTGATCGCGTCCACCAGCTTCTGATAAACGCCTGTATATGCCTTTACCGGAACAATCTCCGTAAGGTCACAGCCCAATTTCCTTTTTATTATTTCTGCCACACCTTTCGTGTGATGCCCATATGAATAGTAAAATTCTACTCATTCGCTTTTCTTCTTTTTCGTTGAGATTCTAAAAAACATTTTCCGGCTGAAGCGATCCGTAATAATAGGATGCCGTCGCGCCTCCGTCCGCCAGGAATGTGGAACCGGTTATAAACGCGCCTCTCGCGCTCATCAGAAGTTCCGCGATATTCGCCATTTCATCCGCGGTTCCAGGACGTCCGGCCGGACATTTCGCGAACATATTCTTATAAAACGCGCCCCGGATGCCATTAAACTCATCGATCGCGAGCGGTGTGACAATAATGCCCGGCGCGATGTCATTGATCCTCGCGCCACGCGCGCCCCAGCGCGTCGCTTCATACATAACCCTTTTTTCATTGGCGCGTTTTGACAGCTGATAGGCATGAAGTGTGTCTTTGATATTTTCAGGCTGTAAAAAATCAAGCGACAGCAGTTCTTCTGTCGGAGTCATGGCAAGCGCCCTGTCCTGCTCCGGTGTCAGCGCGGGCATACGAAAACCGGATTGACTGGAGATCTGAACACCCGATCCGCCCTCCGCGATCACTTTTCCGACCTCTTCCATCAAGACAGCGCTTCCGTACAGATCGACTTTCAGAATAGCCTCAATGGAAGCCTGACTTGGTGACATCCCGGCCGCGTTGACCAGCATCTTTATTTCTCCATACCGCTGACCTTTCTGAATCATTCCGACAATGGATTCTCTTGAAGAAAGATCCATCTCTACAGCTTCTGTATCAAATCCGGCATTCTTCATCGTATCTGAAATCGCTTCCGCGTTCGCGAGCTTTTTGTCACCTACCATAATCTTCATTCCATATCCCACGCGGCGGGCAATTGCCATACCGATCTGACCGGCGCCGGTAAGCAGCATTACATCTTTTCTCATAATATATTTCTCCTTTTCTGATTTACATGCCTAATTGATACCTGAATCCTTGACTATATAGTAATTACTTTCCAATTTATCAGCAATTTCAATTCATAATGGATTCCATAAGTAAAACTTATGTGATAAAATGTCAATAAGAAAGTGAGGTCAGAGCCATGCTAACGCGTCAGATGAATTATTTTGTACATGTCGTTGAACGCGGCAGTTTCACGGAAGCCGCGGAACAATGTTATATATCACAATCCGCGATCTCACAGCAGATCCGGGCCCTCGAAACCGAGCTTGGCGTAAAACTGATCATCCGTGAAAACCGGAAATTTCATCTGACTCCTGCCGGTGATTATTTCTACCGGCACAGCAAGGAACTGCTCTCAGAAATTGATAAAATGAAAGCCGAAACGAAACGTCTCGGCCTGGACAACGAACTGCGGCTTACCATCGGATATTTAAGCGGTTACAGCGGTCAGGAACTGTATCAGGCCATCGCGCGGTTTACCGAGAAATATCCCGAGGTATCGATCAACATAATAAACGGAACGCATGAACGTCTTTATGAGCTTCTGCGAAATGGTACTGTTGATATGGTTCTGAACGATCAGCGACGCGCTTTTTCTGATGAATATGTAAATGATGAACTGATCGAACGCGCGTGTTATGTGGAAATATCCGCCAAAAATCCGCTGGCTTCCAATGATCATCTCACGCTTGACGAACTGAAACGCGTGCCATGTATCCTGATCGCATCTCAGGAACAGCGTCATACAGAACAGGATTATTACGAAAAAACACTTGGCTTTGGCGGCAATTTCATATTCGCGGACAATCTTGACGAAGGGCATCTGCTTGTCTTAAGCGGACGCGGCTTTCTGCCCATCGAAAGTATAGGCGCGCTTCCCGCGGCAGGAAGCGGTATCAAACGCCTTGCTCTTTTTCGCGGCACATCACAGCTCAAACGTAAATACTGTCTTTTCTGGAAAAAGGAAAACGCGACCTATTACGTTGAAGAATTTGCCCAAAGCCTTCACGAACAATTATGAGAGCGTCGCGTACGTATTGGGGTTTTCAACTACATTTTTTACCCGATCCGCAGGATCTGCTCATATATCTGTAATCAAGCTTTTCCTGAATCTCCCGCAAAAAGACTCTTGTTTCATCCGGCCTGATACTGCCCAAAGAATACAGGGAAATGATTGACTGTGGGCCATCATGTGTCACCGCGAAGTCAACCTTCCAATCATGATCTTCCAGATTGTGGAGCGCCTCATTTCTTTCCGCCTCAGACGATACCTCCTCTTTCCACCATGATACATGATTAATCCGATATGGCATCAGCCTCATATACGCTTCATCGTATGCCGCGAGATCTTCCGCCACAATATCCTTTCTTGAAACATTCCGTTTTTTCAGACATTTGTCTACGTCTTTTACCTCAAAGATCCCGCCTTGTATATCATGTGACGCTGCCCCTCCAAACGTAAAAAATGTTTTCTCCGCGATACGGAATACCTGGCCGCGCGTCAGATGAATAACAGAGTCCCTGATCTTGCGCGCCTTCCCCTCGCGCCACATGGTCACCGGAATACTGTTCAAATCATCAAAGTCCTCATGATTGCCATCCACAAATAACGTTGTAAATGAGCGTTTATCCAGTTCATCCAGCGTATATTCTCTTTCCTTTGAAGGCGTCCAGAACCCAAAGTCTCCGCATATTATCACATAATCATCCTTGGTCATTTCCTTCTGCTCAGGAAAATTCTTGCTATTAAATCTTTCAAAATTTCCATGGCAGTCGCCTGTAATGTAAATCATTGCTCCGCTCCTTCATCTTCCATGAGCCTTTTCTATTTGTCTCAACTCTTATTTAATATAATTCAGCAAAAAATCTGATACTCCTATGATAATCAGCCCATTATCATCCATCGACGCGCTCACTGGCTTGTTAACAACTATTATTTTCTGAATCGCGTCGTTTAATTTCAGAAAAGGTCGTTCCTCCCGCGCTCTTGTTTTAACATCATCTATATTCGCGGTAACCTGAATGTAATATTTTCTTATTCCTTTAACAGCTATGAAATCTATCTCATTATTCTTTCTGATTGATTTCCCATTTTTATCTTTTTCAATTGTGTCAAAGGCACCCACATTCACGGTATATCCATTGTATATTAGCTCATTATAAACAATATTCTCCAAAAGCTGTCCTTCGTCCGGGTACGCGAAATTTAATCTCGCGTTGCTAAGACCAGTATCCGCGTAATAATACTTTCTTAAAGCTCCTACTTCAGCTCTGCCTTTAATATCATATCGCTTAGCTTCCCTGATCATGAAGGCATCTACAAAGTATGAAATATATTTTTCGATTGTCTGTCTTGTTATTTTTTCCTTTTTTGCGCTCCTATAAGTATTCTCAATCTTTTCCGAATTCAAAAGACTGCCGATACCGGCACTAATAATATTACATAACTCATCCAATGAATCCGTCTTCTTAAGTTTATTATGTTCTAAAATATCCGCGAAATAAGTTGTTTTAAACAGCCCTTTTAAATATTCTTTTCTTTCGTCCTCATCTATCAGCACTGCCATTGGCATCCCACCATACTGCATATATTCATACACGGCATCCGTCTTTGAGCCGCCGACATAATTATAAAATTCTTCAAACGAGAGTGGAGACAAAGCAATATTAGTTGCTTTGTCCCTAAATTCAGTAACTATATCCGAAGATAACATTTTGGAATTTGATCCTGTTACATAAAGATCAGTATTGGTTTCTCTTGATAAACCTAGAACAACATCAACAAAAGATATAACTTCCTTGTCTTCTTTTCCGGCAAGTTTGTGTTCCCCATTCGTAAGCATAGGATTAATGATCGTATAAACCTTTTGAATCTCATCCAAAAATATATAGGTTTCCTCTTTTGAAGAGCGCCAAGTGCGCGCGAACTCTCCTAACGCGATCGGATCTCTAAGGTTGCTGTTTCTATCATCATCCAAATCAATCATAAGAATGTCATCATCTGACACTCCGTTATCAATCAGATATTTCTTATATATTTCTTTTAGTAAATAGGATTTTCCACAACGTCTTATTCCTGTAATTACCTTGGGAAAGCCATTTTTTCTACTTTTTATTAAGCTATCTAAATATTTATCTCTAGCAATCACGCAATCACCTTTTCTGTAGAATTCTACATTTTCTATTTTTATTATATATTCATGTTTCAATATCGTCAATATGTCAAGATCATTTTTTGTAGAATTCTACGTTTTATTCTTTTTAATAAAGGTATCACAGCAGTAAAAAAGGCCATTAGTCACTCCTTTCGAAGTGGCTAAAAGCCTTGGCTTAACAGTTACAAGTAACTATTTTGCCGCAGAAGACGGTGTGACCGAAAGGTCACGCCGTTTTCTGCATTTTCAGGGTTCTTTCATAGGTCACAGGCTCACTGACATCGCCCAATTCCATATCGCCGACAAAGTTGAAGATAATCTTGATCTTCTGCTGCCGGTGGCCGCTGGATTTGTCCGGCGCGTACACGACGATCTGCTTGATATACTCGTTCACNATCGTCTGCGTCAGNTCCTCCACATCCACATANTTCNTCGTCAGGGCNAGGAAGCTGTTAAGGCCGTCGCTCATGTCCTGCTGCTTTTTGAGCCAGTCTTCCGATTCCGCAACATTGACTTTCAGATGCTCCTGCTCCGCCTCATAGTCTGCGGACATCTTTTTGTACCGTTCTGCCCGGAGATTTCCCAGCACATAATCCTCATAGAGCCGGGAGATCAGCACATCCAGATCGCCGAGGCGCTTTTTTGTCTGCTCCAGCTCGCGTCTGTCGCTGCGGATACTTTTTTCCTGTTCGGCTCTGCGGCAGCGCAGCCATTCTTCCTGAAAGNCTTCCGCATCCTCGCGGATNAGCTCATTGACGGCGCGAATCCGTTCCAGGACAAGCTCCCGCAGGACATCTTCGCGGATATAGTGCGCCGAGCAGGTACCCCGGCCGCTTTTGTAGCGGGCGCAAACGTAGTGATCCTGCTTTCCCCCAAAGCTCTTGCAGGTGGCAAAATGGAGTTTGCTTCCGCAGTCAGCGCAGATCAGAAGTCCGGAGAACAGGCCCTGCCGTTCCGCTTTCGCGGGGCGGCGTTTGTTTTTCCTCAGCTCCTGAACCCGGTTCCATTGCTCCTGCAACACAATCGCTTCCTGTGTATCCGGCAGAATAAACATCTTGTCCGGGCCGTTGGGAATCCGCTTTTTCAGCTTGTAGGATTTGGAGTAGGTCTTGAAATTGCAGGTNCAGCCGGTATATTCCATCCGTTCCAAAATGCCGACAATGGACTGGTTGCTCCAATGGCAGGGCCGGTCGGGCAAAGGTTTACCCTTCTGTCTGGCATACAGCGCTCTGGTGGTCAATACCTGTTCCTGCTCCAGAATACGGGCAATTTGGTCTGGCCCCTTACCGGCAATGGTCAAATCAAAGATATGCCTGACCACCGGCGCGGCTTCTTCATCGAGGACCCACTGATCCTTGTTGTCCGGGTCGCAGCGATAGCCGTAGGGCGGTTTGCCAAGA
>JGI20225J20221_1001163_pt1 | contig 30732 bp, 28 predicted proteins | sample BioMet4_FD_20221 | JGI IMG/M metagenome (IMG submission 20221)
CGCAGCGACAGCAGCAGGCGGAAGGATCAGGGGCGCATCGGCTTTATGAAGGAGCTGAGGCGGCTGAATGTGGCGATCAGCCGGTGCAAGCATATGATGATCCTAGTGGGCGATTACGAGTATCTCTGCAACTGCGAGAAGGATGTCGGTGAAGCGAGCGAAAAGAAATTCAGCGAGTTTATCAAAATGATGCTGGCGGCAGTCGACAAGGGCAGCGCTGAGAAGATCAGCATCCGTGAAGCAGGCAGAAGAATAAGAGGAGAAGCATAATGGGTGTGCAGCAATACGCAAGCTGGGCGATACGGACGATAACTGAGGAATATCCGGCCATAAAATTAAAGGACATGAAGCTGTTCGGGGTCATTCAGTATCCCGTCGCCGAGATCGAGATGAATCTTCAGGAAGAGAATTACGAGGATTATGACAAGATGGAGTTTTACGTGCTGCGGATGTACCGCGGCGGGCTCCATAGCTCTGAGGAAATTGCGGAAGCCATGGGGCTTTCGCCGGCTTATGTTGCCAGGATCCTGAACATGATCATGGGCTACAAGCACATCCGGGACGGCCGGATCACGGAACTCGGCCTGGACTCCCTTGAAAACGGGCGGAAGAAAACTCTGATCCCCGCCAGGCAGCTGATGCAGGCGGATGCTGTAACAGGCAATCTTCTGGAGATCGACCGCAATGTTCCCGCGGTAAGGCTGCATGAGCTCAGGAACAGTAAGGGCCGGGTCATTATCGCGAATCATCCGAAAATGATTTACCGTCATACTATAGAAGCCGCGATACATGATTTTTACGAGAAATATAAGGATATGAGCGGCATGCTGCATTCGAATGTCGAGAAAATAAATAGCATCGAGGTGCAGGATGTGAAATATACTTCCGGGATAATGCTTCTGCATAAGAAGTTCCGCAGTCCGGTCGTATTTCTCGATATGATCGGACCGAAAGATAATGCGGGCCGGCGGAACAGCAGGCCGCAGCCTGTAAGCGTACCGGATGAGGGAATGATCCGCTATTTCGGATTTTCAGAGGACATACCGGTCACTACCAATGATCAGCAGCGGTATATCGATTATGTGATACCGGAGATCGAGGCGACCGAAGTCTCTGAAGAACGGCTCTTAACGGATCTGGAGTTCATGATACCGATGAACCACCTGAACCGCAGCGACACGGAATGTCATTACTTCGACCCTGCCGGCATACACATCCGCAGGAGCGGAGACGGGAAATACCGGTGCATCATGTCGGCCGATGCCATCTGCGGATATTCGGATCATATTTGCAATATGCTGCTTGATCTGGCGGCCGACGGAGAGGAACAGATCGTTCTGCCGAACGCCATGTGCTATCTGGTTTCACTGATACCGGATCCTGATGACGACATGCTGAACCGCATACTGGATAAACTGAAGCATTACTGCGACAGTATGGAACGCGGCACATGCAAATCTATACTTGATAATGAGATGAAGAATGTCCGCTCGGGCGATGTGGTGAATGATATTTACGAAGTGCTGCAGAGCGGCGAGTTCGAGAAATATATGGCTTAGAAAAGTTGGTTTTCCCTTTCATATTCAATTGCTGACAGAGCGGGTCCGGATATTCCCGGGCCCGTTCTGCCATTATGGCCGCGCTTTCAGTCCTGCTGCCGGCAGTCCCCGGTGAAGTTGCCGGGTTTTTTTCTGCAGTATTCCTGGCGATCATCCGCAGCTACATCTTCACCAGCTCCCAGCGCGTATCCTGCAGGAAATATTTCAATTCGAACCTGTAAAGCCTGCCGTTCGTGCTGCTCTGACAATTGTATATCAGAACATCCTGTCCGCCGCATTTTCGTTTTTCGGTGTACAGTATCTGTTCGATTTTTATCATCACAGTATTTCCATATTCATTTTCGTACTTTATTTTATACGGCCTCGGCATCTTTGTGGCTGCACTGAATACAACCAGAGCATCTGTCGGTTTGTTGAAAACCTTCATATCCCTGCCTCCTTAAAATTACCTGTCATTTGCCTGATGACCACATTATACACGAACACACGTTCTCTTTCAAGACATAAAACTGTCAAGCGCGTGGCGGCCGTCCGATTCCAATGACAAAATCCGGGTACGAGCCGCCTGACCGGGATTTTGTCGACAAATGTAAGCGATACGCGTGATCAGCAAGCAATATGCAANGCGATACGCGTNTTCGGTAAGCAATATGCAAGGCGATACGCGTGTTCGGTAAGCAATATGTGAGCGGAAAAAATCAAGGAATCAAAATGCAAAAAATCAAGGAATCAAAATAAGGTACCAATCTCGCCGGAAAAAATATTTTGGTACCGTAAGCAATGGGCTGCAGCGATTGAGCGGTTCTTCAACACGCCTTTTATAGTGAAAAGCGGACGTGTTAGCCGAGACTAACCGTTGCAAGCCATTGGACAAGGTACCAATTCAGGAAAAAGAACAAAATCGGTACCTTATTTCTGATTGTCCTATTATAGGGGTCATCTTTAAGAAGCATTGACGGATAGTCGAAGGCTGCGGCACGTTGTCGGCAGTCAGATCCCGGCGGCCGCAGTCCGGTTCTCGTAGCGGCCGTCCGATTCCAATGACAAAATGAACTTTATTTTTTGAGCGGAGCCGGGAGGCCATGCGCGTCCGGCGCGGCAGTATTTCCATTTCACGTGTACGACACGCCCCGGGAGGCCGTGCGTGTCCCGGTACGGCTGTATCGCGTGTACGACACGTCCCGGGAGCCGGCACGCACGCGAACTGACGAACTGAAAAAGCCCTGATGAACAAATTGCTCATCAGGGCTTTTCTGCCTACATAAATGATTCTCTGATTTCGGATCTGCTTAATCCCGACCCGAGCAGGACCATGAGTTTCAGTCTTGCTTTCTGCCCGGATAAGTATCCTCCGGAGATCACTCCGGCTCTGCCGAGCTGGGCGCCTCCGCCTTTGTAATCATAGACCTGTATCGCTTCGCCGTCGAAACATCTGCTTACGAGAATAATAATTATCCCCATCTTCATTGCTTCAACGACCGCATCAGCGATCGTGGGCGGCACATTGCCTGCTCCGAATCCTTCGATGACGATCCCGTCGTAGCCGTTGTCCATGTAAACCCGGACCGGCAGATCGTCCATACCGATGCAGACTTTGATAAGCCCGACTTTCTGATCAAGGTTCTCCGGTTCGTATACCGGTTCTTCGATCGGCTCCCGGTTATATATTATTTCACCGTGATACACGCCGCCGAGCGGCCCTTTCGGCGATACAAAAGCGTCCACTCTGTTCGCATGATATTTTTCCACATCATGTGCGCTCTGGATGGTTTCGTCGAAATAAACCAGAACGCCTTTGTTCATGGATTTTTTATCATTGGCGATCCTTATCGCGCCGGTAAGATTGCCGATCGCGTCATTATATAATTCGTTTTCGCTTTTCATCGCTCCGGTTATGACCACCGGTTTTTCTGATTTAACGAGAAGGTTCAGCAGGTAACTGACTTCATCTACAGAATCAGTCCCCTGTGTTACAACAGCTCCTGAAACCTCGGGCCTTTTTAGTTGTTCGACGATCAGCTTTGAAAGTTCCAAAACGAATTTCGGCGTCATATGCGGACCGGGGCGTATCTCCATATCATTTAATTCAACATCGATATCACCCAGAACCGGACGTATATGTTCTATTAACTGTTCACCTGTCAGTTCAGGAATTATTGTACCGCTGTCGGCATCATAAACCGAGCTTATGGTGCCGCCGGTCGTGTACAATACTATCGTATTCGCCTTGTCCATAATTATTTCATGCTGCTTCTTTCGGAATTGTAGTCCCAGTTGCAGGCATCCATCTTCTTGAGGAAATCAACACATGCGCCGACAACGACTTTACGCATTGCATCGCCTTTTTCTTTTGTGCCCTTGGTAGGATCTCCTGTTGCGCAGCAGTCTGTAAGCTCTGCGAAATTCCATTTGATGTCAACTTCCGGCGGCAGTTCAGGCACTACGCCGTCTGCGTATTCCATTTCCATAAGATCGCCGAACATCGACAGACCGATGGATGTCTCGCCTTCCCCTGCATGACCGAGTCCGTCCCAGACCTCGAATGTTCCTTCCGGAAGCAAGTTGCCGGCGGTCACCCACCATGCATTGAGGGACGCGATCTTCATCTCAGGATGCGTGACCTTAAAATCACGGGCCGCAACTTCGATCGGAGCGATATTTCCGTCATGTCCGTTCATAAAGAATACGTGCTTGATGCCGCAGTTCAGCAGGGACTGTAAAATGTCCTTGAGAACGAGGATAAGGGTCTCCTGTTTTACGGAAGCAGTAAAAGGCGCGACTGAATAGTGCTCGCTGTATCCGAATGCGACCGGAGGGAGTACCAGCAGGCCGTCTACCTGATCCGCGACTTCGCACGACAGCTTATATGCGACATGTGTATCTGTCCCCATAGGCATATGCATTCCGTGCGACTCGCAGGAGCCGACGCTGATTATCGCCTTGTCGAAATTCCCTTCTTTAAAACCGTGTGCCGTTAAATTCCAAGCTTCATAAGTTTTCATTGTTATATCTCCTTTCGCCAGATAAATATTATTCGTCAATGCCTTGCTGCATTAATGTTTTCTCTCTCATTTTCTTGCCTATCGTGAAGTAATAGATCGATACGAAGCAGAGCCAGATCAGGCCTGACAGCAGTGTGATCTTTCCGCCCGGAACGAACAGCTGCGCGACCAGGATACCGATCATCAGCACTACTGAAAGCGGCTGGATTACTTTGACTCCCGGGCATTTCCATTTGAGTTTGGCAGGATCGTCTTCGAGTGTAAGGCGTCTCATCTTCGGCTGTGACAGTGCTATCATCAGCCAGGAGAAGAGGAATCCGAAACCGCTGACACTTGCAAGATATACATATGCAAAATCAGGGAATGCCAGATATACTATCGCTCCGACGAACAGTACCAGACTGCTTACAAATATTGCTACAACAGGCGTCTGATGTTTCTCATCGACCTTCGAGAATACCTTCGGGAAATATCCGTCTCTCGAAAGCGAGAAGAGCATTCTTGAAGTAGCGTAAACACCTGAGTCNATGCATGATAATGCCGCTGTGAGTACAACGAAATTCATGATGTTCGCAGCTGTGGAACCGCCGAGGATCCTGCATGCTTCAACGAACGGGCTCGAGCTGATGCCCGCCTGCTGCCAAGGCAGTACACAGACCAGCACGCCGATGGATATTACAAATAAAACTACGATGCGGAAAACTGTTCCTCTTAATGCCTTCGGGATATCCTTTTCAGGATTAATGCTTTCCTCTGCAGCTGTACCGATAGCTTCAGTACCGCCGTATGAGAACATGACTATTATCATTGCACCGAGAAGTCCGAGTATTCCTGCAGGAGCGAATCCGCCGTTCGATACCATATTAGTTACAGTAACGCCGGAGTTCATATGGAAACCCATTGCGAGGCAGCCCCAGACGATGAATACCAGCAGCGCTACTACTTTGATCATCGACAGCCAGAATTCGACCTCCCCGAATACGGCAACACCGATCAGGTTGATGATGGTCATCAGCAGGGCTACTGCCAGGCAGAAGATCCAGATCGGCACCTGAGGGAACCACAGATGCAGGAATGTTCCTGCCGCAATAGTTTCCGATGCAGGCCCCATAAGGAATGCCAGCCAGTATGTCCAGCCTGTTAAAAATCCTGCGTACGGGCTTACGCCTTTTCTGGCGTAAACCTGGAATGATCCGGCTACAGGATTNGAAACAGCCATCTCAGTTAAAAGCATCATGACAAGTAATGTTATTATTCCGCCGACCAGATATGCAAATACTACCGCAGGTCCGGCTGTGTTGATTGTTGAACCGGCGCCCATAAAGAACCCGGCTCCGATGACTCCGCCGACTGAAATCATTGAAAGATGTCTGCCTTTCAGTCCTTTCTTCAGTTCTGCGTCGCCATTTTGCTGATTGTTATTGCTCATAATTACCTCCTACAATACACTTATTGATTTTCGCCGAGCAGACCGGCGAGAACAGATTTATCTATATTACCCCCGCTTATTATGAAACAGATCCTTCTGCCTGCGCCGGTGTCTATCTGACCGTCCAGCGCAGCAGCAATGCCTACACATCCCGATGGTTCAGCAGCAACTTTCCCGAGCGTCGTAACGTATTGAACGGCTTTGATGATCGGCTCTTCGTCAACAGTGAGAAGATCGTCCACATTGTCACGGATCATTTCATAATTGATCTGTTCCGCTTTGCTGACACGCAGCCCGTCTGCGATCGTCTGTTCCATCTTGACTGTTACAGGCTTCCCGGCCTTCATGCTCTCTGTGAAGCGCGGCACTGCTGCGGGCTCCACTGCTGTTGTCCTGACCGACGGATCTATCTGCTTCATAGCAAATGCCGCTCCGCTCGTCAGGCTTCCGGCACCGCAGGGTATTACCAGCTCATCCAGCTTTTCATTCATCTGCTCCCATATCTCCAGAGCAATGGTCCCGTGTCCCGCTATCAGGACAGGATCTTTATGCGAATGTACCAGGCTCAGCCCCCTGTCCCTGATAAGCTCATCGCATTTGGCATCGCGTTCTTCACCGGTATATCCGCACAATATGACGTCCGCTCCATAACCCCTGGCTCCGTCGATTTTCATCTGCGGAGCGTTTTCCGGCATTACTATTGTCGCTTTTGTTCCCAGTTTCTCTGCCATGTAGCTCACTGCCTGCGCGTGATTGCCGCTGGATGCGGCCGTTACGCCTTTGTGAAGATCTTCCTCGCTCAGACTGAGCATTTTATTTGATACACCGCGCACTTTGAATGAACCCGTATACTGAAGATTCTCCAGCTTGAGCCATATCTCCGCTCCGTTAAATATTGATTCCAGCTGATAAGAACGGATCAGCGGCGTTCTGCGTACATAAGGCGCGGTTATTTTATATGCATTCATAACATCTGAAATTGCTATTTTTCCATTCATGTTTTCCCCTTTTTTCTATACTCTTGTTCTACACTTTTGCAGGCTTAAGCGTCCAGCATTGCAGCTTCGTATGCTTTACAATATTTTTCGGGTCGAAATCATCCGGATAAAGTATCCAGCCGCCGCCCCACTGATATTCATCGCTGACATAATTCGCCGCGGCGAGATCACCGTGCTTCATCGGAACCGTATCGACACCGGTTTTTACTGCTTCGGAAAGCATCGCAAAGACATCTTTCGGATTGAGCAGACTGCCGCCGACCTTGTATAATGACTTCAGCTGCGGATAACCCATTACATGGTCCTTTTGCCCGAGTACGGCTTCGCCGAGTTCACGGGCACTGAATTCACTGTTCTGAATTATTGAGACCTCATCGCTTTCCGGCCCGTAAAACAGCTCCGGCATGAGCATTCTGCCGGTCACTTGTTTTGACAAAAGCACAAGCAGCTCACTCGGTGCAAGCATTCCGCCTCTGATATCCGCGAAGCTGATCCCGCCTGTGAACGAACTGCAGTAAGCCTTCAGGTCGGTACTCGTTATCGGTTCGGTACGGTGGTGGATGTATTGCAGCGCGTCTGTTGCAGTAATGTATTCTACATTATCTTTCGTCAGCGTATATTCGATGAATTGCCTTATCGCGTCAATGTTTCTCTTGGTCTCTTCTTTTGATCTTAAAGGCGCAGGCTGCAGTATATCGGGATTTTTCCCTTTCGGGAAATTGACTTCGTCCCAGAATATCGTCGTTGCCAGTTCTGTCGGATGATCGTATATGCTGAGAAATACGACATCATCTCCGCTCATGTCCATGCTGTCAAACTGCTTCTTCATAATATCGACCTGATTTTCTTCATGCTTTGAATGGATCAGATTCGTCAGCGCTGTCATACTGCATATCCCGCAGTACCAGAAAAGTCCTCCGTCGATATTGATAATAGGATGCGCATCCATATACGTATGGATCCCCATCTTCCTTACTGCCGCAAAAGCCTGCGGCGCCCATGATTCTCCGGGCTGGCCGTAACTGCACAGATCTTTTCCCAGCAGCTCTGACAGTTCGCGGGCCCCCGCAGCTTCTCTTCTGTAAAATTCATCCACACCGTCCGAAAATCCGAAGTAATCCAGATACTCCGGAGGCAGCGGATGCACACTATGGTCCGTCGTGTGGAAACAGCATTCATGACGTCCTGTTTTTTCAAGGATATCCATCCTGCCGCGTTCACGGAATTTCCTCACTTTTTTGGTGCAGAACTTTAGCGTTGCGCGCACGCCGGTCTGATCAAGCATGTTCAGAATTTCAAGAAATGCATCATCTGATTCCAATGTCACATAGTCTTCGACATCGAACCATAGAATTATTTTAATTTGTTTCATGCGTTTCACCTCGATCGAAGCATTCCTGTGAATGATATCTCAGAAATATATTTAAGATATATCTTTATATCACTGATTATATAATTGACACTTTTACTTGTCAATCGTATCGTTAGAAAATANAAAAAAGAGAATTAAATAATTTTACAGCATCCTGTGCTCGATCACAACTATGCCGGCAGATACCTGCGCCAATGCTTTATTCAGATCACGCTCTTCCAATGCCCTGACAATTTTTACATGCGTCGCCAGCAGATCATTGACATTGGCGGTTTTCAGATCCATCATCAGCGCCCTTTTCAATCTGTTCATAGTCATCTCAATATTGGAAATCAAATATGTATTCCCGGTTATTTTCGCCATAGCCAGATGAAAGCGCATATTGAGTTCGTTATAATCTTTCTCCCAGTTTGCTTTGGAAACATCAATGGTTTCATTTGCCATTCGATCCAGTATCTCCAGCTCGGAATCCGTTAACTTGTTGATTATTGACCTGATCACGCCCTGCTCGAGGATATCTCTGAATTCAAACAAATTCATCAGATCAACGATGTCGAGTTCTTTAACGAAATAACCCTTGTACGGTATCTTTTCCAGAAGACCTTCGATGCATAAACTCATCAGTGCTTCACGCGCAGGTGTTTTACTGACATTATACTTTTTAGAAATCATGGATTCTGTTATCAGCTTATTTGGAACATATATTCCATTCGTTATGTCATCTCTCACTGATTCCAATACCTTGCTTGTTGCAGACATCCCTCTTACCTCTATCCTTGTAATTCAGTTATCATATACATCGACTTAATTTTCAGCAGACCGCACCTGTTAATGTACCGGCAGTAAGTAAGAATTCGAGCGATTATCAGTGTGCATTGCGGTGCAGGCGATTTGCATTTCAAAATACAAAAGCTGTAATAATTATACTCCCTCATTTGCCCGCTGGTCAATATCGAGGGATGCGAAGAGGCGTGAGCTAGCTGACAGATGGTGCGGGGTGCCGGATGCCGGATGACGAGGTGCGGCTTACCGCAACGGGTTAGTAAGGAGTAAGTACCATATGACACCCCGATTTGGGCAGGTGTATGGTACTCGTTCCTTACTAAATAATTGCTCAAAATGAAATCATAACGATATAGCAGACAGGCCGTGAAGAATGTGGTAAGATAATAAGTAAGATAATAAGTAAGTAAGGGGGGGTGCAGGATGAACGGCTATAAACCACCATATACTATTTCGGATACAATGCTTAAACTCGCGGCGTCTATATCAGATAAGGCTGGACGGATCGATACATATACAAATATGAGTACAAAACCGCATCTTCGGAGGCATAACCGCATTGTCTCTATTCATTCATCTCTGAAAATTGAAGCAAACTCATTATCTTTGAATGAGGTACGGGATGTTATAGACGGGAAACATGTGTTAGGCCCTGAGCTGGAGATCAGGGAAGTAGCGAATGCGTATAAAGCGTACTCGAAAATCGAGGATGTGAATCCTTATAGCATTGACGATTTGAAAATGATGCAGGGAATCATGGAAAACGGGATCCAATCGGATGCGGGCAGATTCAGAGATGGAGAAGAAGGTGTCTTCGATGGAGATAGCTGCATATTTATGGCTCCACCCGCTAAACGTGTTCCTTCACTGATGGAAAATCTGTTTTCGTGGATGATATCAGAAAAAGACACAGTTCATCCGCTGATAATGTCGGCAGTATTCCATTATGAATTTGTTTTCATTCATCCTTTTTCAGACGGTAATGGACGGACTGCAAGACTTTGGCATAATGTGCTGCTTACGAACTGGAATCCCATATTCGAATATATTCCGCTGGAAAGTCAGATTGAAAAATTCCAAAAAGGATATTACAAAGCGATAGCCGACTGCAATTCTGAAGGGCGTTCGGACCATTTTATAGAATTCATGCTGGAGCGCATTGATGAGATACTTGATGAATATATTGAGCAAGTTACACATTCCGATGAAATGCTTTCGGAATATGTGAAGCGCATGCTGGAAGCAATGGATTTTGGTGTGCCGTATACGTCATCGGAAATAATGAAACGTCTCGGCTTGAAATCAAAGGAAACATTCCGGAAAAATTATATGACGCCGGCAATGAATGGGGGGCTGGTCGTCATGACTGTACCTGATAAACCGAGAAGTCGGAACCAGAGGTATATAAAGAAGTAATGACATGGCATGCGCAATGCGTTTCTAATATGTTCGAGTATCATTATGTGAATGCTCTGTTGTGTGAATATGGAGCATATCTTTTTGCAAAACCTCGGGTTTAAAACATATTCAGTTCCATTGTCTGTGAAAGATATTCCAGCATTTCCAGGCCTCCTACACTGTTGCCATGCTCGTCCAGAGCCGGACCGTAGACCGAAATGCCGAACCTGCCTATTGCCGCGGAAATGATCCCGCCGCTCACGCCGCTCTTGGAAGGTATCCCCACGGTCGTTGCGAACTCGCCCGAATAATCATACATGCCGCATGTTACCATAAGCGAACGCACGAGCTTTACGATGCCCGGGGCTATGAGCTGCTCCCTGCTGAGCGGATCTTTGCCGCCGCCGGCGAGCACTGCCGCGAGATATGCGAGATCTCTGCAGTTCACGCTGACAGAACACATCGAAAAATAAAGCTCCAGCACATCCGGCGCCTCGCCTTCGATAATACCGCTGGACTTCAGAAGATTCACAATGGCTCTGTTCTTGTACCCCGTCGATTTCTCCGAGCGCAAAACATCCTCATCTATCGCCAGAAACGGATTGCCGGTCAGCCTGCGGGCATAATCAAGACATACGCGTATGCGGTCTCCGGTATTGCTGCCATCGATGCAGTCGGCGACAGCGATCGCGCCGGCATTGATCATAGGATTGAACGGCCGGCTGCCTGAAAGCAGATCGAGACGCACCATGGAATTGAACGAATCGCCGGTCGGTTCCTTGCCNACTCTGCTGAACACAAAGTCATGACCCCTCTGTTCAAGCGCGGCTATCAGAGTGACCACCTTGGAAATGCTCTGCATAGTGAACTGCTCCCTGCTGTATCCCGCCTCGACAATATTTCCGTCAAGACTGCACATCGCGGCGCCCAGATGCGAAATATCCTTCTTGGCAAGCTCATCAATATATCCGGCCGCCCTGCCGTTTGCCGTTACCCTGCAGCCGAGCTCCAGAGCCTCATCAAGCGCTTTTTCGCAGTTCATGATCATTACTTATTCTCCTTCCGCAGCCGCCTCCTGCAGCATAGAACCGGTTTCCCGGAATCTCCGGTGGAATGAAAAACATTCATCGAGCAGCATCGGTGTCTGCACTTCACCGCATTCTGTGCACGCCCGGTCGAAATAATCGAGCAGTAATGCCCGGTAGTCGGGATGCGAACAGTTTCTGATGATGCACAGGGCGCGTTCCTTCGGNGAAAGTCCGCGGAGATCCGCCAGCCCCTGTTCAGTCACTATTACATCAACATCATGTTCCGTGTGATCGACATGCGTGACGCACGGCACGATACTGGAGATTTTTCCGTCCTTTGCCGTGGATGCAGTCATGAAAATCGACACCGAAGCTCCGCGCGCATAATCACCGCTGCCTCCGATCCCGTTATAAATCTTCGTACCCATCATGTGAGACGAGTTGACATTACCGTAAATATCGGCTTCGACGGCCGTGTTCATGGCAATAACGCCAAGCCTGCGTATTACCTCCGGATTGTTGCTGACCTCCGAATCGCGCAATACTATTTTCCCCTTATATTCGTCGAGCCTCGCGAGCAGCCCGCTGAGAGCATCTCCCGAAAGTGAAAGCGACGTAGCAGAACAGAAATCCGCCTTTCCGCTGTCGAGAAGCGTCAGCACGGCATCCTGCATTACCTCCGAATAAAAAGACAGATGCTCGAAATCAGAATCCGCCAGACCTTCAAGCACCGCGTTCGCTACACTGCCCACGCCCGACTGCAGAGGAACACGGTCTGCCGACATCCTGCCTGCATCGCGCTCGCTCATGAGGAACCGCACTATATTGCCCGCGATCGCGCGGCTCTTTTCGTCCGGCTGCGCGAACGGACGCGGCTTGTCCGGCTGATCGGTAATTACCACAGCTGCGATTTTATCAGGCCCGCACGGAATGGCTGTCGCGCCTATGCGTTCCCCCGGCTTTGTCAAAGGTATCGGCCGGCGGTCCGGAGGGTCTGCTGTTGTATAAATATCGTGGAATCCTTCCAGTGCCGCCGGCTGTGCAAGATTCAACTCGACTATTACTTTATCGGCAACAGCAGCGTACGTCTGCGCGCAGCCTATAGCCGTCGTCGGAACGAGACCGCCGTTTTCGGTAATGACACAGGCTTCTATGATTGCTATATCCGGCTTTTTATACTGCCCGTAGCGCACATTCTGAGCCATTTCTCCGAGATGCACATCCTGATATGCGCATTCTCCGCTGTTCACGGCTCTGCGCATCGAGCTGCTTGTAATGTACGGGGCGCGGTGTGTGATAACACCGGCCTCCGAAAGTGCCGTATCTATTTCGCCGCCTGTCGATGCTCCGGAAAGTATCGAGATATGTACATCTCTTTCACCGTCACGCACCTGCCTCGCAAGTTCGGCCGTGACCGCCTTCGGACATCCCGACGGCGTAAAGCCGCTTACCGCTACAGTCATGCCGTCTTCAATCAGCAGAGCCGCATCTTCTGCTGCAGTAATTTTCTCTTCCAGACCGGCNCAGCGTATGCGGTCATTCATATCTTTCATCAGACTGCCTCCTGCACGAAGCGGGTCCTCTCCTTTTTGGCAGCAAGTGCTTTGCCCGCAGCCAGAGCCCTCGTATTCAANGCTTCAGTGCCCTTTGGTATATGGCGCTGAACAGCCTCTGTTATCACTTCGTCGGAAAAAAGTCCGAGCGCCGCATTGATAGCGCCGACAGCAACGATATTTGCCGCCACTTCTCTGCCGACGACTTCCTGCGCCGTACGTATGATCGGAAGCGCGATGATATGATTTGTCTTTATGCCCTTCGGGATCGAAAGCGAATCGTCCATGAGAAGCACTGCGTCTTTTGAAAGCTGCGGTCCGAACTGATCGAGCGAAGACTGATTCATGGAAAGCAGAAAATCAGGTCTGACTACTTTGGAGAACCATATTTTATTATCCGACAGTATCGTTTCCGCCTTGCTTGTGCCGCCTCTCGCCTCAGGACCGTAAGCCTGCGACTGTACCGTCTGCTTTCCNGCTATTACTCCGGCCTCTGCGAAAATAACGCTTGCGAGGATGACTCCCTGGCCGCCCGAACCTGTGAATCTCATTTCATACTGCTTCATTTTAATCTTCCTTTCCCATAGCTCTGTCTATCATTTTCTGATACTCTTCTGTGAATTCAGGATAATTCGATTGAGTCAGCGTGCCGATAACATATTTGCCCACACGCTCTTCATCCGACATTGCATTGTAGACTTCCTGGAGTACGCCGCATTCCTTCTGCTTCGTCAGCATGGTCACCGCATCTCCTTTTTTATTTTTTCTGCCGTAATATGTCGGACAGATCGAGCGGCAGTCCGCCAGCGCGAACCCTTTGTGGGCTATGCATTTCTTGATGAGAGCGGTGGTCTCTTTCACGTGATATGTATCGCCTCTGACTGTGAGCGACGCACCCGCACCCGCCGCCAGGCCCGCGATGTCGAACGGTCTGTCTATGACGCCGTAAGGAGCTGTCGTTCCCTTGTCGCCGCGGGGCGTGGTAGGTGAATATTGTCCGCCCGTCATGCCGTATATGTTATTGTTATAAACCACTACTGTCATGTCAACGTTTCTTCTCGCTGCGTGGATGAGGTGATTGCCTCCGATAGCGGAGCAGTCGCCGTCGCCTGTAATAACGATGACGGTCAGCGCCGGGTTCGCCAGCTTGATGCCTGTCGCGAAGGCGATCGCGCGGCCGTGAGTTGTGTGGAGCGAGTTGAAATCCATGTATCCCGCCGCCCGGCTCGAACAGCCGATTCCTGATACGATCACGACTTTGTCGCGTTCAATATCATTCTCCGGATCACTGCAAAGTTCGTCGATGGCTACAGCCACGTCCCGCGTAAGCACCCCATTACCGCAGCCTGCACACCAGATGTGCGGCAGATGATCGACACGCATATATTCCTGAATAAGATTACTCGGCATTGCTGGACACCTCCCTGATTTTTTCCAATATTTCCTGCGGCGTGATGACTGTGCCGTCGATGCGTCCGATAAAGCTGATCGGAACATTTCCTTCAGCCACACGCTGTACTTCGCGCAGCATTTGTCCGTAGTTGTGCTCCGCCATTATGATACTTTTGAGCTGCGGAAGACGGGCTTTCAGTTCCTCGTCCGGATACGGCCAGACTGTGACCGGCCTCCAGAGCCCGACTTTTATGCCTGCTTCACGGGCCGCGATGACGGCTTCCATTGCCGCCCTGGTAGTTCCTCCGAAGCATATCACTGCATATTCGGCATCTTCCATGCAATATTCCTGTATCTCTGAAATGTCATCTTTGTTTTTGAGGACTTTTTCCATCAGTCTCGTTACTTCGTGACGCGCCACTTCGTTGGAGTTCGTCGGGAATCCGGAATAATCATGGATGAGTCCCGTCATGTTGTAACGCTCGCCCGCGCCGAACGGTTTGAGCCCCGGTACCCACTGGCCTTCCGGCACACGATATACGAACTTGTAGGCGCCGTCGTTCCCCGCCACTCTTCTGTTCACGATTTCAAACGAGTCCTGATCCGGTACCTCGACGCCTTCTCTCATGTGTCCGATGATCTCGTCAAGGAGGAAAATAACCGGTGTTCTGTATTTTTCACTGAGGTTGAAGCAGCGGATCGCCAGATCATATGTCTCTTTGACAGACGACGGTGATATGGCTATCATCGGATGGTCTCCGTGTGTCCCCCAGCGGGCCTGCTGGTAATCTCCCTGGGAAGGTGCTGTTGCCAGTCCTGTTGACGGGCCGGAACGCTGGACGTCTACAATTACGCACGGGATCTCCGCAAGACATGCATAGCCGATGTTTTCCTGCATCAGCGAGAATCCCGGACCGCTCGTCGCCGTCATGCTCTTGTTGCCGGCAGCGCTTGCGCCGATGACCGCGGCCATCGAGCCGAGTTCGTCTTCCATCTGTATGAAATGTCCGCCGACCTGCGGCAGTCTCAGCGCGCACCCTTCGGCGATTTCCGTTGACGGGGTTATCGGATAGCCGGCGTAGAATCTCATGCCCGCTGCGATAGAACCTTCAACGCAGGCTTCGTTGCCCTGCATCACTACTGTTTTACTCATGGTTTACGCCTCCTCCTCTTTCAGCCAGATGGCATAATCAGGACAGTGCTGTTCACATATCCCGCACAGGACACAATCATTTTCAGGTCTCAGCCTTACTTTTTCCCCTACCAGTTCCAATGCTCCCTTCGGGCAGAATGCCGCGCATATACCGCAGCCCTTGCACCATTCGGGATTTATTACTAACGCCTTATCAGCCATAAAAACCGCTCCCTTCAGTTGATATTACTATCTTTATCTGAGATAAAGATACCTCTTCATGTGATACAAGTAAAACACTTATTTCCTTTTATTTATCACAATGATTTACTTGTGACCGGTACGGATGTATAATATTTATATTATCGGAGGTCAGATCAGCAATGAATTTTACTACATTAAAATACTTCCTCGTTACAGCTGAGGAAGGTAATATCACCCATGCAGCCGCCAGGCTTTACATTTCTCAGCAGGCGCTGTCCGGTCATATTTCAAAACTGGAAAGCGAACTCGGGGTCCCTCTCTTCGACCGCACTCCCCGGCTTTCGCTGACATATGCGGGAAGGCAGCTGCAGAAATATGCGGCCGGCGCTGTTAATATCGAGCGCCGGATCTACAATATGGCGGCCGACGTGCGCAACGACAGAAGCGGCGAAGTGCGCGTGGGGATTTCATACACCTGCGGACGCGCGGTCCTTCCTCTTGTGCTTCCTGAATTCAGGAAGACTCATCCGCTCGTGGAACTGACGCTCCGGGAGGATACATCCAGCGAAATGGAAAAACTGCTTCTGCGCGGAGATCTCGATCTGATAATCGACTTTATGCCTATCGGCGTCGACAATACGGAATTAAAAAAGCTCATTGAAGAACGTCTTTTTCTCGTTGCCCCGAAGTCGCTCATGCTTTCACGCTACGGAGCCTGTTACGAAGCCATGCGCAGCGAATGCGAGCGAGAGCTCGACATCATGCTGTTTGAAAAATTCCCGTTCATCATGCTGCGGAAAGGCAACCGCGTACGTGACATCTTCGATAAATACATGGAACACCTCGGCATCGAACCGAATATTGTCCTCGAGACAGAAAACATCGAAACTGCCCGCGCGCTGGCGGAAAAAGGAATGGGCGTGACTGTTTATCCCGAACTGTTCAGATGGTGCATCCCGTCTGCCGGGATCGCCGACAGTCCCGTGGAGTATTTCCCTTTCCGTGATGAATATACCACGAGCACTCTGGCGGCAGCCTGGATGAAGGGCCGCTATCAGATCGGCGCCGAGAAGGACTTTATCGAAGCCTGCAGCGAGGCAGCGCTGGGGCTGAGAAGCGATCCGTACAAAAATATTTAGGGAAATTCTGCGTTGAAATAATTTGATTTTAGTGCTAATATAGTAGAATATTAGTACATACAAAATAATTTTCAGATAACCGGTCCCTGAATCTGTTTGTCATTTGTCAGAATTCAATACGATCCGATATCCGAGAAGAAAGTATGTACCACATAAAAAACATATTTGCTTTCTATTTTGTCACACAGGAATGTTTCTTCTTCTGAGCATTCATTTTTTCTGTGGCAGTGATATACTTGATTTTAATCAAATATATTTTCAATATCCAGGCTCTCAGCAGGCGGATCATTCCGCCGGATTATTGTTGTGCATCACGGGAGGACCAAATGGAAGCAATAGATATTGAAAGCTGNGGATCCTGTACAATCAGAAAATGCATTGGTAAAAGATTGACATCCGATGGCAGCTGGCAAGACAACTTNAAAATGTTTTCCGGCGATTCTTACGAAGACGCGGAGCAGAATTATTTAATGTGGGAAAAAGATTGTTACGGTTTCGATATTTCTCTTACGTTAGGTGAACTTTTAGATAAATACATATATGATATCATGATCGATGATCCGGATATCCGCTACAATACAAAATATGGTTACATAATCACATATAAGCAATATTTCAAGGATCAGCCCATCACGCGGATCCCTCTGAATCAAATACGTGCTATCGATCTGCAGTTTGCCTATAATTCGCTGCGCTGCAAGCCGAGATATATACGCAGCATCAATTTCCTTATTGGCAAGTTATACAATTTCCTTCAGCTGCGGTTTGAAATACCGAACATATCTCAGGCAGTAACAATACCGAAGGCACCGTCTGTGCCGAGGTGCGCAGTTGAAGTCTGGACCGATGAAGAGCTGGAAACTATCACAAAGAATCTCGACACCGCGCCGCGCATACGCTTTCTGATCATATTACTTATAAACACAGGCTGCAGGATATCCGAGCTCCTGGCTTTAAAGTATAATGATATCGATATAAATNCCAAAACACTTCTTATCAATAAGCAGTTACAGAAATACACAGATTTTAAAGATAAGAAAAAATCAGCATGGTACGGCAAAAGCCTGCCGAAATCAGATGAAAGCAACCGCATTATTCCGCTCTCAGATGACGTGCTCGCCGAATTTAAGATACACCGGAAATGGCACCGGAAGCAGATGAAGGAACACGGGTATCTCACTGATTATATTTTTACGACCGGCAGCGGTCATGTGATCGATTACAGATCGGAGACCCTGACATTCAGGCGCTATTACAAACGCATCGATGTGCAGTATCGGAGCTATCATGTTTACAGGCACACTTTCGGCACAAATTTATGCAAATGCGGCATACCTATCCAGGTCGCGTCAAAACTGCTCGGGCATTCTTCAGTAAATATTACTGCCAAATATTATGTCCACATCGACAATCAGCAGAAAATCCAGGCCATAAACTCGATCACCATGACAAAACATTGATAAATTCACAGCTGATAAGCGGAGCTGCCTGACGGCTCCGCTTATTTTTATGCTGCAAAATATAAGTCGATAGTCAACAAGTTATACCATGCTTACAAGTTATTTTATCAAAACAGGAGGGATGCTAACATGGTTAATACCAAGACCACAGTATCAAAGAAAGTGCTCGCTATTGTATTAGCAGTAGCTTGCATGGTAGCCTTCACACCTGCTATGGCGTTCACATCAAGTGCACACGCAGCAGCGTTCAAGGTATCTCCTACAAAGGCTACAGTCTATGTAGGAAAGTATAAGACCCTTAAGTCGACAAAGACAGCTAAGTGGACTTCAAGCAAGAAGTCAGTAGCTAAGCTGACAGCGTCAAAGGGCAAGACAGTTAAAGTAAAGGGCCTCAAAGCCGGCAAAGCAACAATCACAGCGAAGTACGGCAAGAAGAGCGTAAAAGTAAAGGTTACAGTTAAGAAGGCAGTTGCTAAGACAGCTCTGACAGCAGTAACGGTTACAGATACAACAAGCCAGACAGCAACAGTAACGGCTGGTGATACACTTGTTGCCAATACTACACCGTCAGGTGCAACAGCTACATATCAGTGGTATGCAGACGGCACAGCAATCGCCGGAGCTACAGATCACAGCTATACAGTTGAATCTGCATATGTAGGCAAAGCAATCACAGTAAAGGCTACAGGCGTTGATAAGTACAAAGGTACTGTTGAATCAACAGCTACAGCAAAGGTACTGACTATCACAATGACAAAAGTATCGCTTACAAAGCCTAATTCAACAGCAGGTGCTGCTCCTATCAGCGTAGTTGCCGGCAGCAAGGCAACAGTAGGCGTAGGCGATGTCCTCACAGCAGCAGGTCTTACCGCTGCTGACAAGGCAGTAAATGACTGCACATACCAGTGGTATCTCAACGGCACAGCTGCCGCTAACCAGATCACAGGCGCTACAACTCAGACTTACACAGTAACAAAGAGCGATGTTGGCAAGACTGTTTCCTGCATCATCACTCCGAAGACAGGCGTAACATGCACTATGACAGAAGCTGCAAGAACAGTTACATCAGAAGCTGTATCGAACACAGTAAGTGTTTCTATCACAAATAAAGCAGCTACTATAAACACAGAGCTCAAGACAGCACTGTCACCGGCTGCTGCCGCTGATTCCGTAACATATCAGTGGTATAAAGACGGCCTTTCGATTCCAAGTGCAACAAGCGCAACATACACACCGACAACAGTTGGAACTTATAAAGTTGTTCTGACTCTCAAAACCGGCGAGCAGACATATGCACTTGATAAGACAAATTATGAAGCATCGATCAAAGTTGTTAAATCAGCTATCGACAGCGTCAAAGTTGTCAACGGTACAGCTGTAACAAGCAACAGAACAAACAATGTATTTGGCGATGTTCTTACAGCAAATGCAGTATCGGGCAGCACAACACTTAAATATACTGGCGATTACACAATCGACTGGTATTCGAGCGATGATGCAACATTAGTAACAGAAGGCACAGGCGCAGATACAAAGATCGCAACAGACAGCCAGACCCTCGATACATCGAAAATCGACGCTGCTAAGATCCTCGGCAAAAATATCTTCGCTGTAGCAACAGGTGCTAATGATTTTGCAAAGCAGGTAAAGGCATCAGACGCAGTTACAGGCTTCAGCACAGCACTTACAGGTATTAAGGTTGCATCTACAGCCAACAACACATATACAGCAACAGTTACACCTGCAGAAGCAGTAACAGCTAAGGCAGTCACATATCAGTGGATGCATTATGCAACAGTCGGCGGATCTGTAGCTACAGCTACAAAGTGCACAGGCACAGGAGCAGCTACAGCTACATACACAGCTAATGCTGATGATGCAGCTATGACAATCTACTGCGTAGCAACAGGAACAGGCAACTACACAGGAACACTGACATCTAATGGTTTGAGTGTAACTTCGACGACAGCTATCTCAGGCACGATTTCCTATACAGGAACTACAGCAGGAGCAGCAAAGGTTACAGTTGATGCCACAAAATTAGTTGGAACAGCTACATATACTATCGCAGCTAAAGGAACAGCTAATACAGGAACAGCTACAGTGTCTTCAGATGGAACGCTTGATCTTTCAAAAGCTAAAGCAAATGATACATATACAGTAACAGCTACAGGAACAGGCAACTATTCCGGTACAGTTTCAGTAGATATTACTATAAGTTAGTTGATTGATTTCAATGACCACTCCTCTGAAAAAGCGGGGAACTAAATAGCGAAGTCTGACTCTTTGGGAAGCATGGCAAAGAGCCAGAACCAAAAGAGTTAAACTTCATTAGAAAGCAAATATTCACAAATGACTATGAAGCATGGATATTGCAAGCAGAAGCCGGGGAGTGATCCCCGGCTTCTGTAGTTGTGAACAAAGTATAACTTGTCAGCAGCTGCGCACGGCAGCGCACAAGCGTACAGGATGAGAGTAAAACATGACATTGACAAAGCAGCAGATGGTCGGCATTTTAAATAATAAATACATGAACTTCGTAAACGAAACATGGCTGGATGATGACGCCATCGAAGACGGGATCCCTATATGGGTATTCAATTCAAAACTCCGCAGAAAAATCATCGGAAATAATGAAGACAAAGAATATGTTGAAAATATCGCACTGATATCAGGCTGGCTGATCCCGCCGGAATGTAATTACGCAGAACAGGAAATGCTTCTTGCCTGCGATAATATCGGCGAGGATCTTCTGAGTTCATACTGCGCACTTCGCAGGGCAAACCGGTATTGCAGCGACCGTGCCGCTATGATCGTTCAGAACGTGGAATGCAGCCCGTCCGAATTGGACACTTTATTAGATATTTTTCCATTGCTGAGAGACAGCCTGCCCGGAGACAGGAAAATAGTCAGCGTACTCCTTTCACTGAAAGATGAAGGCAAAGCAATCATGCAGTTCAGAAATCATGACTGGCAATGCGTACAAAATGACAGCCATACATACGTTGCTTTGAGTTTCTGCTGATCGCATAAGTGCTGGTGAGGGAAATTTTAACACCCTATTTTGACGCCGGATATGCTATCCTTAAATCAAAGGATGGAGGGATGCTTAATGATATATACTGAACTGACGAAAAAAGCCATGAAGATCGCCTTCGCTGCGCATGAAGGCCAGAAAGATAAATCCGGGCTTCCATATATCAATCATCCTCTGCATGTAGCGGAGCAGATGAACGATGAAGATACATGCGTTGTCGCGCTTCTTCACGATGTTGCAGAGGATTCGGATATCACGATCGAAGAACTTGAAAAAGAAGGATTCACTGAGGCCCAGATCGAAGCCGTCAGACTGATGACGCACAATAAAAACGTTCCTTATCTCGATTATGTCAAAAACCTCAGTACCAATCGGATAGCAAAAACTGTCAAACTTGCCGACATTGAACATAATTCTGATCTTACACGCCTCAGCAATGCAGATGAGGACGATATCAGCAGAAATCGCGACAAATACGAAGCTGCATATAAAATACTGATGCCGTAACTGCCATGTTGAATCAAACAAAAAGCGGCACTTCCAATCTTCGGGATACAGCCGGCTTTATATATCCTTTACACTTTTGCCAAAGTAGGTTCCGCTGTGCGGCAGAATTTACTCTGGCAAAAACTATCTTTTATGCAACATTTTTGCCCGTTGAACTGTTTACTATATGAAAAGAGCAAAATGCTCGGCAGCAAGATAGAAAGGATCTGATAAAACAATGAAAAAAATCATAGCAGCCGCCTTATGCGGCATGATGTCCGTAACAATGCTTTTGGGCGGGACCACGGTATTTGCAAGAACAAACACCTCCGGCAGCACGATACCTGATCCGGTCGTGGAATGTAAAACAATGGACGACGCTGCAGATGTCGCCGGCTTCACCTTCAATGCCCCTGATACAGCCGTCGGAAACTTCACCCTGAAAACCATATCAGCAATCAAAGGACAGCTGATAACCATCGATTACCAAAATGGATCAAACGGCAATAAAATCGAAATCCGCAAAGGTATCAAAACCGGCAATGTCAGCGGTGTTTACATCAAATATAAGCACAGAACGATTGCCACAGTAAATAGTTCAAAAGTAGTAATGAAAGGCAACGGATCAAAGATCAGTCTCGCCGCATGGAACAAGGGAAAGTATTCATACTCAGTATATGCTTCCGCAGAAAAGAAAGGCATCAGCAAATCACTGATGAAATCTATTGTAAAAAAGATCCTGCCTGAAAAGAAGGCATCGTACATGGTCCTGAAAAAGGATGTACAGAACAATGTCAGCACCGGCCAGAAATTCAATGTTGTTCTTGAAGACAATCCATCGACAGGATACGAGTGGTCATATAAATCCAGCAGTGAAGACGTGAAACTGGTAAAACAGTATGTGTCAAAAGACGGCTCCGGAACAGCGGACCACCCGATAACAGGCGCGCCTTCCGAATTAACATGGACCTTCACGGCAGACAAAGCAGGTACCTATACCATTACATTTACCCAGGCAAGATCATGGGAAACCGGCGAAACACCTGCCCGGACAATCAATTACAACATAATAGTCAAATAATCTTCGGCAAACGTGATTTGTCGATGTAATAACACGGGATGATATAACGGCATATCGGCACTCCCTCATTTTTTGCACATTTCATATTTTGGTATACTATAATGAACTAACTGAAATATCAGATATTTTCATTTATGGTTTAGGAGGGAGAAATCATGATGAGATCAAATACTATTACCCGGCGTATTGCCGCAGTAATACTTTCCGTTGCAGTAATTGCGGCTTTCACCGCGATGCTCGGTTTACCCGTGTATGCCGGGGCGAAGACAACGGAGACGCAGGCGGCAGTGCTTGCGAACGTAACGGTCAGCAGCCGTGTTACCGTGAATGAAGACGGCACGATGCAGAAAGACTATACAGATCCGGATTCGCTGATGCCTTCTCTGAAAACTGCAAAAGACAGTACATCACTTCCGCCGTATTTTGACCTCAGTTCGATCGGTCAAGTCACTTCCGTCAAGGACCAGAGAGGGTACGGCACCTGCTGGGCATTCGGCGCCATAGCCGCGCTGGAATCTGATCTCATAACGCAGGGCGCGGCCAACATTTCAATAGATCTTTCCGAGCGGCACCTCGCCTATTTCACATATCACGGTGCTGACAGCAGAAACAGGAGCCTGTACGCCGGCGCGGATACATTCCAGGGCACAACGCAGACCGGTGCGATCGACGGCAATACTTCGGATATGTATAACGAAGGCGGTTTCACGGATATGGCAATCGCCACTATAACACGCGGATACGGTGCAGCCTTAGAAGCAACCGCGCCATATCAGTCTGTTCACTCGCCGTTCTCTTCCACCGATATGGCAGCCGTCCCGCAATCTGTAAAAACCAGTTCCGCAGCCGCGGTCAGAGAAACGTGCAGCTATCCGAAAGTCATCAACAGTGACGGCACGCTTGATACAGCGGCAATGACTCTGGTAAAAAAGGGACTGATGAAATACGGCGCATGCTCATTATCATACGGTGAGGACCATACATATATCGACATGGAAAAAAACAACGGGACAGTAATGGAACTCCCTTATTACAACAAAACATTTGACGCGTATTACAGCGACATGAATTATGCGGATCACAACGTCACCCTCGTCGGCTGGCAGGACAATTTCCCGAAGGAAAATTTCGGCGGCGCAAAAGGTTTACAGCCTCCATCGGACGGCGCATGGCTCGTCAAAGGAAGCTATGGCAGCAGAATGAGTCCGTCGGGGTATTACTGGATATCGTATTACACGCCGTCGATCACCGAAATCACACAGCTGATAGGCAGCAGGAAGCCTGCCGGCAAAGACGTGTACCAGTATGACGGCACCGGTACGGGACTGCTCGAAATATATCTGGGATCCGCAGTCAGAGGGGCAAATGTCTACAGTGCAAGAAAAGCGCAGAAAATCAGAGCCGTCGGGACCTGGACATCCGCAGCTGACAGCAAGATCAATATCAGGATATACCGGAATGTCAAATCCGGTGATCCTGATTCGGGCAAAAAACTGGTAGACAAAACATTTTCACGCGCCTGCTGCGGCTGGCATACTCTTGATCTCGGCCGGTATTACAGCGTGAAAAAAGGCGAAAAATTCTCTGTGATCGTAACAACGACATTCATGAAGGACGGTAAAAAGCAGTATATGCTGCCTTTCGAAGCAACGGTATCAGGCATCGACATTGTGACATTTGCAGGTCAGAAAAAAGGCGAATCCTACATCCGCTCCGGCGGCAAATGGACAGATACTGCCGGTATGGAGCCGTTTCCCAACGGCCTGATAATTTCCAACGCCCTGGCAAAAGTATACGCCGATTAGACAGAACGCAGACAACCGTGCTGCGGGCAAATGATCTATCTAGTCAGGCTTTCTTCCTCTGAATAGCCGGTTTTCGACCAGCTTGCATAATATGAGAGTTCGTTCTTTGTTTTGGTTCTGTAGGAATATTTCGTGCCGCTGTCGTCTTTGATTTTGACAAGATAACCCTTGCTGAGTTTTTTGGCAGAGACGATCTTCGCCGTTTTGTTCAGCTTGAGCCTGCCGCTCTGACGTACATAATACTTGCAGTTATTCCTGGTGAACTTCACGTAGAACATGGCTGCGCCTGTGCCTCCGCGTCCGACAGAATCCCAGGTCCCTTTGAGATATTTCACAGCACCGCTCCCGGCGGATGCGTACACAGGCTGAGTGCTTATCGATACTGCGCAGGTGAAGCAAAGCGCAGCACACAGAATAACAGCTAATATTTTCCCGGATTTTCCAAACATGGTATTCACCTCTCTCCGCATATTATTGTATCACTTCGAGAGGTCTGCCGCCACAATGTTACGACGATCGGCAGAAGATCGACGTGATCATGATGCTTAGCGGCGAACGCGGATGAATCAAGGACAACAATGAAAGCTTCCCCAGACGATAGCAGGCATCAGGCTGTTACCAGTTAATGGCAAATGTGTGGCTGTACAGCTTCTGATTATATTTGTTCTTGATCTTGATACTCATGCTGTGATAATTGCTCATCTTATGTTTTGTATAGAATGTGTGATAATATCTGCTGGTAGTATAAGGGACGGTGCAAGAGTGCTTCTCGCTGCCGATGTACATGGTCACTTTATCGCCTTTCGTCACATTGGTAAAGTAGTAAGGCACATACGATTTACATGACTGGAAAGACTCGTAATACGCATTCGGGCTGCTCGGGCTTATCTTTTTCCTGATCGATAATTTCATTTTTTGCCAATACACTTTTACGGTATATTCCTGACCGATCTTGTAGATCTTATTGGTCTTAAAAACGACCGTACCGCTTTTGTCGGCTGTTTTGGTCCTGGTATTGTCGGCGAGAGTGAAGCGCACCTTGGCATAAGGCTTGGTATAAAAGGTATTGGTCGTGTCGCCGTAATTCATATGAACGCTGGTGCAGCTCTGGAAATTCTTTTTTAAATATCCTTTGGTCACTGTCACCATCATCTTAGTGGTCAGCCCGTTGACGTCGGTTATAGTAATGTACGTTGTCCCGGCTTTTTTCGCAGATACAAGGACGTATGTTTCAGAATGTCTGCTTGTTTTTATTTCGGACACGGCTGCTACCTGCGGATCTTCCGAAGTCACCGTACTGAGAGCGGAGTTTGTATTTGTCTCATAGATGCTCGCGGAGTCGAAATAATATGTAGAGTTGAATACCATACTGCTGTCATTCGCCAGGTATATTCCATTGGCAGTACTTTTCGCAGAAGCCGCCGCGTGGGCGTCGATCCCGGTGCAAGGGATGCCCAAGGCGCATATCAGCAGGCCCGCAATAACGATCCTGATCAATGAATGTGTATGGCTGCTGAACATTTTTCGATCCATCTGACTTGCATGTTTTTTCATAGTTGGTTACCTCTCAATCTTTCTTATTATAATAATATCAAATCGCAGTCCGAATTGGTAGAACAATTCTGACAAAAATCAAATTTCGTCTTGTGTAAATATGGTCACGGATTTGACAATCGCATGCACCGATGCGTCGATCCAATTAAGGCGCGACGCTTCATTACATTTGCACCAACAGAAACAGCATCGGCATAGAACTCTGCTGCGAAAAGAGTGGCGGTGAGATCGTGCCAACTAAGGAAACGATAAAAACCGCCGCGCCTCTTGTACGGCACCTCATGAAAAAGTACGGCATCCCGGCGGAAAGAGTCGTAAGACATTTTGATGTTACGGGAAAGTGCTGTCCGAACGGATACATCAGTAAAAAGTCATGGAAGAAGCTCCATGATTATCTTACGGAAGGCACAGGTGAGTAAATGGACTGGCAGACGATACTTGCAATAGCAGGCGGGATAGTCCTTATTGGGAACGCAGCCGCGCTTATATATAAATGGCTTAGGCCTGCATATCAGCTTACGCAGAGGGTGAAAGTGCTGGAAGAGCACGACCGGAAAGACTACGAAACCATCGAGTCACTAAGGGAGCTTAGTAAAGCTCAGTGCAGCGCGCTACTTTCCATCATCAATCACATGATAGACGGAAACAACAAAGAGGATATGAAGAAGACACGCGAGCAGATCGCGAAGATNCTCATATCGATGAAATAACGGAGGTAGATAAAATGAAAGTTAAAACTGATACAATAGCCAGGACNATCGTCCTTATGATAACGCTTCTTAACCTGGTGCTGGGNCTTCTNGGAAAGACGGCTCTTAAGATAGACGAATCAGTGATATATGAGGCATGCTCTGTAGGAGCCGTGATCATAGCGGCGGTCATATCCTGGTGGAAGAACAACTCGTTCACCCAGGTTGCTCTAAAGGCTGACGAAGTCATGAAGAGCGAAAAAGCACTTAAAGCAGCAAATAAGTAGCATAATATCCTTTCCACATTGAACTTATGGTATGGTATAATTAATTACCATACTATTGGCAAATCTAATAGAGCCATGTTGTATTACACCCTTAATTGATTATAGAAAGGATGAGGACAAATGACCAATGCAATACATAGGCGTATCCTGGCTTTCGCACTCGCGATAGCTGTGATGATCGCATTCACACCGGCAATAGCATTCACGCAGAGTGCGTCGGCAGCGACAAGGCCGGGCAAAGTCTTGTGGTCAAGTATCACTAAAACACCGACAACAGTAACGCTCAAATGGCAAAAGGCATCGAAGGCAAAAGGCTATTCGGTGTACCAGAAGAAGAGCGGGAAGTACAAGAAGATAAAAACCACGACGAAGAGAACGTACACCACAAAGAAGCTAAAGGCATTCAAAAGCTACAGCTTCAAAGTCCGCGCTTACAGGATGAGCGGCGGCAAGAAAGTCTACGGCAAGTACTCTTCAGCGAAGAAAGTGACAACGGCGGCTTCGAAGATCACTGGCGTTACGATCACGAGCTCGGCATCGTCAGTATCCGCAGGCAGCAATGTCACGTTCACTGCAACTGTTACCGGAGGGACGAAGCCTCTAAAGTATCAGTGGTACAAAGACGGCGTCCTGATTGAAGGCGCGACGGAGAGCACATATACGGCAGCGCTCGGTTCATCAGACAGCGGAGCCAAGTTCACGTGCAAAGTCACAGGCCCTGACGGGAAGAGCCTTACTTCGGAAGAAGCGGGCAGCGTGACGGTATATAACACGGTCACCAGGACAGTAGTCAAAAGCTGGAACATAGGGTCTGATACGGCAGGAAATAATTATACTGGCTCGAACGGAACTGATAAGGTCGTTGCTACTCTGTACAGTGACGGAGAACTTGCAGTGACGGGAACAGGCGACACTGTTGCATTTGATTATCCTACACGCACGGGTTCGGCTCCTTGGTCGATTGACAAATATAAAACGCAAGTTAAGAGTTCAAAGATAGTCTCAACGGTAAAACCTACAGACATGTCACATTGGTATAGTGGATGTTCAAATCTAACAATGACACCGATGATACCATCAAGCGTGGAGAAAATGCAGTTTACGTTCGCCGATTGCACATCACTTACAAACGCACCAGACTTAACAGGATGTACAAGTCTGACAGATATGACTGCCTCATTCTATTACTGCACCTCACTGACGGATATGAGCAGTTATATGATTTCGGCAGGTGTAAAGAATATGAGCCAGACATTCCAAGGCTGCACAAAGCTTACAACAGCACCTACGATACCGAGCAGCGTAGAGAATATGGGCAGTACATTCCAGGGCTGCACATCGCTTACAACAGCACCTACGATACCGAGCAGCGTGACGGAGATGACCGGTACATTCAATGGCTGCAGCGCGCTCACCGGTACGATGCTTATAAAGGCAAGTCCAACAAGCGGCAATTATTCAAATTGTTTCGGTGGAGCCTCGACCAACACAGGTACTGATCTGAAAGTAACTTGCATGAAATCTAAGCTGACGGCAGTGACAGGTATAGTTAATACAAAATCGACTAATTCAAATATTGCACTTGGGAATCCGACTTGGAACATAGGAGCGGCATCAGCCAGCGTGAATTATACGGGCTCGAACGGAACCTCATCAGTAGTAGCCACCTTATATTCCGATGGAGAACTTGATATAACAGGTACAGGCAATACAGTGGTGTTCGGCGATGCGACATCCACTTCAGGAACGGGAGCATACCAGACGCCATGGAACTTAGCAGGCAAAGCATCTGCCATTACGTCAGCGACTATAGCATCCGGTGTCACGCCTACAAATATGGGGCGCTGGTATGAAGGATGCGCCATTACTGCAGCACCTGCGATACCGAGCAGTGTAAAGAATATGGACAGTACATTCCAGGACTGTGGTTCGCTTACTGCGGCCCCTGACATTTCGGGATGTACGCAATTAACGAATATGTATGAGACATTCGATGGCTGCACCGCTCTCACCACAGCACCGACGATACCGAGCAACGTCGAAAATATGGCCTATACATTCAATGGCTGCACCGCGCTCACTGCAGCACCTGCGATACCGAGCAGAGTGACGAATATGAGAAGTACATTCCAAGGCTGCACATCGCTTACTACAGCACCAAATATTTCGGGATGCACGAATTTAACAAATATGAACGATACATTCAATGGCTGCACCGCGCTCACAACAGCACCGACGATACCGAGCAGCGTGACGGATATGGAAAGTACATTCTCTGCCTGCAGAGTGCTCACCGGTACGATGCAGATAAACGCAAATCCAAGCTATGGCAATTATAATTTATGTTTCGGTGGCGCCGCGACCAGCAGTGCAGGACTGACGGTGAATTACACGTCTGCGAATGCAAGTATTATTGATGCTATCATTGCGACCCAAGGTACTGGAACAGGTGTCAAAAAAGGAAGTCTCGTAACACCATAATCAATCAAAACTCATATCCAATCGAGGAGGCAGCCGGTAACTGCCTTCTCTTTTTGTGCCGCACAGCGCCGGGGACATGATCTGCCGGCGTTTTATTATGCGCACGGAAATAGCCATTAAGGAAATTATCGCACCCTGCCCGGCCCAAAAACAGTCTGTTTTTCAAAATTTATTTNATGCTAANTTTTATTCACANGCTGCTGCAGAAACGTCGGAACGGTATGCGTAATAAAACAGGCTGTGACCTATACGGCGCCNAAGAGTTGATGTATAGCTATGCAAGGTATCNNGTCNTACAAATGGAAAGGCGGAANACAGAGTATGGAAAAANAAGGAAAANGCAGCGAAGGTCACCAAAGNCCGTCGGCAATGATAAAATGGATGACGTGGAGCGTGGCCACGAAAGCTTATATTGGGGGGGGGTGGGACCTTCGTACGGAGCGACCGAAGAGAAGCGAAAAGAAAGCTACGAAAAATGGCAGGCAGGACTGCTACGGGTACGACACTTCCCTTGCTCTCGCGATCTCGTCGAAAAAGTATAATCTACGAGGTATACTCATAAAACACCGCAACATACGTTAACCAACACCCAAAAGTGCCGGAATATATATCGGCCTACAAGAAACTTACTTCCGGGAAAATGCCCCGCAGCAAAGCCGCCCTCTCAAAAAATTATCAGAGCGGATCGACCTTGCAGATACCATACCAAACCAGATGAACTTGCGAAGGAAGGTACCATAACATAAAGACTCGCCCAACCACACTCATCGAAAACTGCTACCGCATTCCTGCAGCGCCAGATAACATCCCAGGACATCACGAAGGCATGGTCACCGTTGCCCTCAGCATCTCCCTCTCTTTTT
>JGI20225J20221_1001164_pt1 | contig 30731 bp, 25 predicted proteins | sample BioMet4_FD_20221 | JGI IMG/M metagenome (IMG submission 20221)
CGCTACGTTTAACAAGGTGGTGGCAGGTACGTGGAGACCCAATTCCGCTGCTATGGACGGTAATGCCGCGAGCGATGCGGTCGATGTGCAGTAGATGCGCTGCAAGTGTGAAGAAGCCTTGCCGCAATTGACTTTGATGCATCGGGTCGCTATATTTACTTCTTGCGCACTTGGTGCGCTTTACATAGTGCGGGGTGGAGCAGTTTGGTAGCTCGTCGGGCTCATAACCCGAAGGTCACAGGTTCAAATCCTGTCCCCGCGACCAAAAGTACAGGTCATCGGCTTAGCCGGTGGCCTTTTTCTTGCCTTGGGACACCGTAAAACTCTGTGGGGACAGATTCGGGACAGCTCATCGCAGGTAGTTTCGAGGTCAGGCAACGGGAGGAAAACCCGCATAGACGTCCCCGCCGATGTATGCGACCTCGCCCCACGTGTCCGCAGAGCCGCCGTCATCCCCCGGCAGGAAGTGAGCGTAGAAGCGATACGTGATGGCGATGTTCTCGTGGCCAAGCCTCTGTGACACATATTGAATCGACACACCGTGCTTGAGCAGCAGGCTCGCATGGGTGTGTCTCAGCTCGTGGAACGTCACCTCGAAGCCGTGGTTCTGCGAAAAGGCGATGAAGTCGCTCGTGAGCTTCGACGGGCGGTAGTCCTCGCCGAGACTCCCGCAGAGGACCGATGTATCGGCAGTCTGTTTGGCATCGTAGTACTTGAGCCGATAGAACTGGGCCTCTGCATGAGCCTTGAGCATGTCAACCGTCTCGTCGCTCAGGCTTACCCAGCGGTCGGACGTGAAGCTCTTCGGCTCCTTTTCCTGCAGCGTCTCGCCGTTGTACGTGTCCTCCCTGGACGCCTCCGCGAGTGCGCGACACACGTGGAGCCTCTTGCCCTCAAGGTCTACGTCGCGCCATAGGAGCCCGCACAGCTCGCCGCGTCTCATGCCCGTGTCGAGCGCGAGGTTGACGGCCATGGCGAATCGGTAGTCCGGGTGACCCTTGAGCAGCGTCTTCATGCGCTTGACCTCGCACTCGTCCAGGACGGACATCCTGGCCTTCTCTTTGGTTGGGCCATCGAGCATGTCACACGGGTTCGACCCGACGTAGCCGAGCCTCACGGCGTGCTTGAGAGCGGTCTTGAGGAAACTGAAGGCCTTTTGGCAGGTGGTGCCCGACACCGGGCGGCCGTTGCGGCCTCCCCCGGCCCTCATCCACCTCAGCTGCTCCTCGATGGCATAGGGCTTGACGTCCTTGAGGGGCATAAGGCCCAAGTTCGGTACCCAACGGCTCTTCACGATGTCCCGATACCCGCGCAGCGTGTTCGGCGAGATGCCCTTGACGTCGTGCAGGTAGCCGATGTGCTGCCATAGGTAGTCCTCGAGCGTGATCTCGCCGTGAGAAGCCACCTCGCCCTTTGAAAGAAGCCCCATGCGCCACTCGTCGAGCTTGGCGCGGGCATCGGTCTTCGTCCGACACTCCACGTTCTTGCAGATGCGCTCCGGCGTGCCGTCGTCGTGCGTGACGCTGACCTTGAGTCGCCACTTGCCCTTGGCCCGCTGTTCCACGCTTCCCTTGCTTACTGACCTCATTCTGTTCACCTCCTTCCATGTGTTCGGTGAGGATGGGACTATCTCAAGCCCGGAAGGGCGCCTGAGCCGCTAGCGCTTGCTGCGCTGGTTGAAGGAGACGTTGCAACTGCGGCGACAGAAGCGAGTCTCGCGGATGTTCTTGTCGAACTTCTCCTCACGGTACTTCTTGAAGATGCGTCCGCAGTTCTCGCAGCGGCGCCATGGGGTCTGGTCTGCCCAGAGATGGAAAAACTGGCAAATGACAGCCTCGCCGACGGAGCCGGTGGCAGAGAAGTCAGGCAAATCGCCCCGGACGGAGGAGAAGCGAGCAAACGGATTCATTGGCTCACCTGTGGAGTCGCCGCCCCATTCCCACTGGTAGTCGGACTTACGGTAGGAGGCATCAGACTCGATCAGGAAGCTCAGGGCATCGTTTGTGGCTCTCCAAAGCCCGTCAGAGAGGGCGACGTCATATCCCGCACGGACGTTGAGGCCCTCGGTCTCGGCGGCCTGCACGGCAGGCGCGAGGCGTGGGTTGTTCCTCATGCTGTTCTCGAAGGTGTCGAGCCTTGCTCCCCTCACGATGGCCTCGTCCACGTGAAGGAAGTACTCTGGGCCGGTTTGGGAGAGGAAGCGCTTCTCGCCAAGATATGACAGCAAGTCATCGGCGGTTCCAGCCTCGCTCGCGAAGAACTGGTAGGCCATCGGAAGTACGCACGCAATCTGGAGCACGCGCACGGTCTGGGCCACCTCCGCCTCGGAAATGGCGCCTGCCACATCCCGTCTATCGAGAGTGATGGCGCGGGCGCGTTCCGATAAAAAGGAGGGGCGACAACCCAGCATGTCCTCCGGAATCATCTCATAGAGGGACGACGGCCAGTCAATCGAGTCAAGACGCCCGGCATGGAAGATGTGCGGGATCTCGCGGGCTGCGGATTCTTCGTCCGCAAGATCGGCCGGCCTGAACTTCTTAACCCTCCTGTCGAAGCGGCGACGGAACCACTCAAGCCTTGCGGCCCCCGGGTATAGAGGTGACGCCGGAAGCCCGTATTTGTTGCAGAAGGTAAGGAGGTCCGTCGTGTTGGTCGCATCGACCTTCTGCAGGTCCCCGTTGAACAGCTCGGCCTCGACCAGGGTCTCGACGCCGAGCGTCTTTGGATCGCCGCTCTCCACGAAGTAGAGGAACGACTTGCCATCCAGCTCGCCGTTCGAGACGGATGTCTCGTAGACGTGCCAAGGTCGAAGCTCTCTTGGCTGCCCGGGCTCAAGGAGGCCGTACTGCGCCAACCGACCGGGACTCCAGCTATCGCTGCCCATCATGCGTTCCAATCATCGATACTCTTTGTTTGCATTATAATCTGATTTCTATTGCAATGCAACTGAGCTTAGGATAAACTTGCATCAAAAAGTTGATGATGATGCAAGGAGTGCACCATGGACATCGGAAGGCACACGAAATTCGAGGAACTTCCCGATGTCCTTACGCCGGAGGAATGTGCCTCATACCTCGGTCTCAACGTCCGCACCGTCCGAGCGTACGTACGTGATGGCAAGCTTCGCGCAGCTAGATGCGGGAAGAACTATCGGATCCGTCGCCAATGGCTCGTGGATTTCATGATGCGCGCGAGCAGGTAGCGTGACTGGCGAGCACCGACATACCAAACCTCGGGCCTTTGGCCCCCAGATTCCCGTCGATACTTGCGTCGCGGTCGCTCTTGGCCTGAACGAGGCCATAGTCGTCCAACAGCTTCGTTATCTTATCAGCACCGTCGAGGGCGACCCCCGCCATACGTTCGAGGGGCGCGTATGGGCATGGAATACCTATGACCAGTGGGCAACCGAGCAGATTCCGTTCTTGAGCGCGCAGACCATCAAGCGGGCAATGCGCAACCTGGAGTCCAAAGGCATCGTGCTCTCCCGCCAGCACAAATCCTACAACCGGACGAAGCTCTATTCGGTGGACGAGGAAGCGCTCGCGCGGACGGTCAGCTCGTCCGCAGAGGCCACGGCCTTCGATGCTTCACGTCGCCAGAGGTCGGCCAAGCCTTCCCCATCGGCCCAAGTTGAGCCCTTGGAGGGGGTCAGCCTGGGCCCTTCAAACGGACGCGGGCGAACGGTCGATGGGGAGGACGAGGGCCCTTCAATTCAGAGAATGCCAGAAAGTACATCAAAAACGACCCACGAAAACGGAGGCGGCGTGCACCGAGCTCGGGTCACGAGGACAAAGGGAGGCCGAGCGTGTTAACGTCAAGCGAGTGGGGTCGTACATCGCACATCACCCAGGAGCAGCTGGACGAGCACTACATGATGTTTCCTTCGGACGCCCCTCGCAAGTGGCGCGTCGAGCACGGGTTCGAGGGGCCCGAGAGAACCGCTCCCGCGAAGAAGGCTGAGCCGCCGGAGATCCCGGTTGGGTATGGGCCTGAGGAGGCATCGGGCGTGGCGGGGTTGCAGGGCACGGATGGCATCTTGGCCGAGAAGGGCGCCTCGGGCGTGCTCATTTGCGGTGGTGGTGACGTCAGGAGGGGCAGGGTCGCCGCCGAGCTGCTTATGGAGGCCTACAAGCTCAACGGCGGGCTTTGGGGAGCGTTCGTCGATTACCCCGGGCTTTTGGACAGGTGCAGGGCATCGCCTCTTTACGGGGAGGCGTCTCGGGCGGCCATCATCGCCGAGCACAAGAAAAAAGGCATCCTGACGCTCCACGCCATCGACGTCGCCATCACAGACCGTTACGGCGGCGAGGTTCTCGGCGAGATAGTGAGGTCGCGCAATGTGCGGCGCCAGACGACGATCCTCACGGCGAGGATGTCTTGGCAGGAGCTTGAACGACAGGCGGCGGGAAAGCGGGAACTGGTGGAGTACCTGGAGGACTGCATCGCCCTCCCGGGGACGAGCGGGCTCAATGTCCTAACGTTGGACTAGACAAAGAAAGGACCACGACCGTAGACAAAGTCACCGGGCTGTCCATCCAGCTGCTCATCTCCGATGAGGTGGCGAGGATGTTGCCCTCATTGGAGGCAACAGAGGGCGATCAAGACCCCATGGCGTTGTGGCACCTCGTGTCCGTTGTCTGCAATTGGGAGTACTCCATCGTGGCATGCGACGAGGTCTCTGGCGTGGCCGAAGGACACCAGCGCCTGCTCAGGCCTGGGCGTAAGAGCCTTAGCATCAGGGATTACGACGAGCTGAACGACAGCTTCGCCTTGCAGGTCATCGAGCACGACACCGGCTTCAGGCGGATGCGCCTCAGCGAGCTTGTCTGAGCGAGCATCGCAACATGGCACGGCTCTCGTGCCTCGACGTTGTATGTTCGCAAAGTTGCAGCACTCAGGTCCGGTTCCCATGGTCCTTGCCTGCCGGTCACGGATGCGGGTGCCAGCGAGCAGCGAGCGGGTCGCCACCTGCGCCCGGCCCATGACCCTCCAACAGTTCCAGGAACGCAGGCTCCATCAAGCCGGCGATCCTTGCGGCAGCATCATCCATTGCGGGCTTTTTCCTCTTGGCCTTGGTCGACTTAAAAGGCTAGCGGGGCACGCACCCTGTTTTCAATGCCCAGGCAAGGACGATTACCCACGAAAACTGATGTATGGATGGTTTTGTCAAGAGGTAATAGAAGGCCAACCCTCTGCGGAAGGTTGGCCTTCTTCTATGCTTCTCTCCCCGATCGACGATGCATATGGCGTGTCTGATTCGACGCACGTTTTCAAGTTTGATATCCGCGTGACCTCAGGTGTAGATACCTGGCGTGAAGTCGCCGGTTCGCCTCAGCCGCGAGGTCGGCCGCACCGGCCGGGGCATGTCGCGTGTCTTCGAGCGCCGTTGCATTCGCCGGGTTGTACGGGCGCGCCGTATGCCACGCGGCTTCGGTAAGCAGTGTCCGCACATGCCCGTTTCCCGCCCGTGTGATCCCGCCGCGTGACACGGTCTCGCCGCTTGAGCCCTCCGAGGGGACGAGTCCGAGACATGACATGAAGGAGCGGGCGTTCGGGAAGCGGGAGAAGACGCCGATCTCGGCGAGGACGGAAAGGGCGGTGATGGTGGATATGCCGCGGATGCACCTCGGCCGGTTGACGACGCCGGCAAGCCCGGGCGTGGCGGACAGCTTTCCTATCGCGGCATCGAGACGGTCGCAGCGCTGTTCCATGGTGATGACGCCGGCAAGATACTCGTCAAAGACGAGCCTCTCGCACGGGTCGTCGAAGGAAAGGGAGGAGAGCCACTTTCTGTGCGTCTTGGTCCATGCGCTTCTGCCCTTTTCGTAGGCGATGCCTTTGCGTAGTAGGAACTTAGAGAGCAGATGGCGTGCACGCATGAGATCCTTGCGCGCATCCTCGTGTGCGCGGGTGAGGATGCGCGCGGCCTCTTGCGAAGGCGTCGGGACATGGACCTCGACGACGTTTTCCACTGCGAGCATCCTGGCGAGAAAGACGGCATCCCGCTTGTCGGTCTTTATGCGATCTCCCGTTGGGCGGAGCATCTTCGATACGGCACCGACCTTGCACTCCAGGCCGGCGTCGATGAGTTTCCGGGCGAGATCGAACACGGTAGGTCCGCTTTCGTAGACAAGTTGGACAGGAGCCGGCAGGCCTCTCGTCCATTCGATGACAGAAGCGGGGTCGTACTCGAACCGTCTTTGGATGATCTTGCCCGTCTCCGGGACGAAGGCGGCCGCCGCGATGGAGCGTGCGTGTACGTCGAGCCCAATGCTGGTACGATACGACATGGCTGGATTCTAACCCACGTCACGCCGGAGGCGCTGTTGCTTCATAGGGTGAGGTTCAGGTCACTCTTCATCGTCTAAATGTTGTATATACATATGTGCTAGATTACAGAGATATCTAAAAGCAATATCAAGGGAGGAATCATGCTTTACCATTTTGGTAAAGGTAAAGCTCCAAGATGCAACTCCCGGACTCATTAACGAGTACAATGCTGAGGCCGCAGAGAACACTGCCGGTACCCAAGGGCTGGCAACGATATGTAATTCGAAGGTTTCGAAGTTGGCGGAAATAAATGTTGAAGGAACCAGCAAAATGGCACAGCTAATGTATACGACAGGCAGTGGATCGACCTCCGAATACGAGAGCTGGGCTGCGAAGCTGAATGACGTTTACACAGCGGAAGCTCAGAAGATACAAGATGCCTATATGACTTCCGCAGAGTAACTCCTCCATACATATGTGAATTTGTGCCTTATCAAAATGATGAGGAAAAGGTACGGCGATGAACCTTATTTCTCTGGATGTGATTCTCATCTTCATGTTGTGCGCTTTCATCTTTTTCATGAAAGGAGAGAAAGGTAGTATGGATGACCTTGGTCTTCGACCAAACGAGACTGTCATTATGAAAAGCGAAAATGTTGGCCATGGTAGGATGGCTCCCCTCACGGGCAATCTTATTCTTACAGACCAAAACATCATTTATGTCAATATGAATGTTTTTGGTAGAACCAAGGGTGTCTTGCGTTATCCATTAAGTCAAATTAAAACTTATGAGGGACATGCTTCTGTTCGGGCTGGCAGAGAGGCGCTGTGTCTTCAGCTTGAGGTTTTTATTGCGAGCGGACAAGAAACATTTACGTTTAACAATAAGAAGGATGTCTTGAGATGGGCCAAGACCGTAAACGATGTAATATCAGGCATGCCCATCGGAAGTACGATGGCATCAGATGATGAGAACATGGTAGTTCCAGGCTTCGATGTTGCAGGAAAGATGTTTGGCTCAGTAATCAGGTCAACAGTTGATGGATTCAAGTCAGCTATCGGTGCAGGAGCGAGCGACGCGCCTAGTGAGCAAAGTAGTTTGAGTGCCAGTAGGTGCACTTCCTGTGGAGCACCCATCTCGGGGGTACAGGGGCAGATCGTTCGCTGCCGGTACTGCGATACCGAGCAGACTCTGAAATAGGGGGAACCAGGTCATGGCTATTGTGAAGGCGGTCCTCGATTCCGTCGGCGGGACCTTTGCCGATCAGTGGAAGGAGCTCATCACTGCTGACAGTTTCGACGAGCACACGGTCGTCTCTCCGGGGATTCTGAAGACCGGCAGCCATGGGCGCGGCTCAAACACCATGGGCACGGACGGTGTCATCACGAGTGGTTCGAAGATATTCGTCCCGGAGAATACGGCAGCTTTCATCTTCAGCCAGTCTGGGATCGAGGACGTGATTACGGAGCCCGGCGGCTATGAGTATCAGAACGGGCAGGATAGCGTGTTCAACGGCGATGGCCTCGGCAAGTCGCTTCTCAAGCAGATGAAGGACAGGGTTGGCTATGGCGGCATCCCCTCTGACCAGAAGCGGATCGCTTTCGTCAACCTACGCGAGATCAGAAGCATCCTGTTCGGGACCAAGGGGCCACAGGTTTACAACGACCTCTTCTATGGAACGGACCTTGAGGTCCGGGCCTATGGAAGCTTCACGGTAAAGGTCATTGACCCTGTGACATTTATTAGGAACTTCGTCCCGGCGAACGTCGGCTATTGCTCATTCGACGACAAGGCCACGCGGGCGCAGGTCCTTGCCGAGTTCCTGCAGTCTTTCTCGGTCGCCCTTAACGGTCTCTCTACGGAGTACAGGATCTCCCAGCTGCCCTCGCACGCTAACGACATCTCCCAGAAAATCTCGCAGGACGACTTCAACGCGGGCACGTGGCCTTCGCGCTTTGGCTTCCAGGTCGTGAAGGTCGCGATAGAGAGCATCGAGTTCACCGACGAATCGAGAGAGCTCGTCAGGCAGTACTCGTCCAACAAGATGAGTGCCAAGGCGTATGACGACGTCTCCCAGAAGACGTCAAACGTCGCCGCCCAGCAAAAGATCGCCCAGGGAGTCCAAGACAACGGACTCGGAGAGGGCGGCGGGATGCTCTTTGGTATGAACATGGCCCAGGCGATGTCTCCGGCAACAGCAGAGGTGAAGCCGGCGATGACCCTGGACGAGCAGATCGAGGCCGTGAAGAAGCTCAAGTCTCTTCTCGATGCAGGTATTCTCACTCAGGATGAGTTTGATACGAAGAAAAGAGAGACGATGGGTCTCTAAGCAGGATAAACGTACCCGGGAAGGCATCCTATCCCGTCTTCGAGGGATCTCCTGTGGGGATGGAATTGTGGGTGACATTCGAGACCGTTGACCGGTGCGATGGATTCGTCCTATCGGTCTCGAATCGCGATGGTATCGGTGCCTGAGGTGGGAAACCTCGATTAATCAGCGGTTCCCTAGACAAAGGAAAATGTTGCCCTCATTGAAGGCAGCAGCGGGCGATCAAGACCCCATGGCGTTATGGCGTCTCGCGTTCGTTGTTTGCAATCGGGAGTGCTTCATCGTGGTATACGACGAGGTCTCTGGCGTGGACGAAGGGCACCAGCGCCTGTTCAGGCCTGGGCGTAAGAACTCTTGTCTGAGCGGGCATCACAACACGGCGCGGTTCTCGTGCCTTAGCACTGTTTGTCCGCAAAGTCTTGCAGTCGCTCAAGTTCTGGCACGGAAGAGGCCAGAGGTTCAAATCTTCTAACGCCCACCACAAATGACGAGGTCGGAGGCTATGTGGCTCCGACTTCTTTTGGTAGGCCACCAACGAGCCACCAAACAGGCCACCAGAACACTCCATTAGACCGATGAATCGGGCGAACGGTAGCTCTGGTCGCAATTGCGTCCGCACCCATAATCTGGACAAACGTGTCGAGTGGCACCACGTGATACCGGTGGAATGAGTGTTGTCATGAGGACCAACAGCGCTATCGCTTGGGTTTTCGTTCGATATGGGCTCTGCACCATCCCTGACTGTTACCAACGAGAGGCGGCAACAAAGTCATGGTGAAACCGCCGAGCCTGCTCCAAAGCCCTGCTTCCGTTCCATCGGAGGAAGGATGGCCTTCCGAATAAGGGGCATCACGGGCGTTCCTGTCCGGATGTGGGTTTAGGATAGCTTGTGTCCTATGCCTGAGACGGTACCACTGGGGGTTGCCATGCACGGAGAGGAACGATATCTCGCACAGATGTTCGAGGGGACGAAGACGCGCTTTCTCATCCCTGTGTACCAGCGCAACTATGATTGGAAGGTCGAGAACTGCAGAAGGCTCTTCTCTGATCTCGAGGATACCATCGCCGATGGCAGGGAATCCCACTTCTTTGGCAGCATCGTGTCGAAGTCGGAGCGCGAGGCGCGGGTCATCATAGATGGACAGCAGAGGATCACGACGACCTTCCTCCTCCTTCTCGCCCTGGTCCATCAGGTCGAGAGGGGCGCTGCAACAACGAGTGACCCATCCTTCGTCGAGAGGGTCAGCGAGACGTACCTCATCGACAAGTGGCATCCTGGCGACGAGAAGCTGAAGCTCAAGCTGGTGAAGGACGACCAGAGGGCCTTCTCGAGACTTTTCGACTTCAACGAGGACAGGCCTCTCATCGAAGAGTCCAACATCACGCAGAACTACCTCTTCTTCCTCCAGAGGATTGCCGAGACCGAGCTAGATGCCGACCAGATCCTCGAGGCCATCGAGAAGCTCATGGTCATAGACATCTCCTTGGACGTCCGAGATGATGCCCAGCTCATATTCGAGAGCCTCAACTCGACGGGACTGGACCTCAGCGAGGGCGACAAGATCAGGAACTACATCCTCATGGGCCTCGAGAGCGGGAGGCAGAACGAGTATTACGAGCGTTACTGGAACCCAATCGAGAAGAACACCGACTATGACGTAAGCGCCTTCGTGAGAGACTGGCTCGCCGCGCGACGCAGACAGACGCCTGCGGTCAAGAAGGTCTACTCGGCCTTCCGAGACTTCGTCAGGAGCACCGAGACCGGCGACCTCCTCGAGGAGCTGCTCAAGTACTCCCGCTACTACGGACAGATAAAGCACGCGACAACCGGATCGCCTGAGGTCAATCGCGTCCTGAGGCGCCTGAACCTCCTGGACATGAGCGTCATGGATCCGTTCCTCCTGGGCATCCTCGAGTACAGGAACGAGGGCTCCATCACAGCCTCCGAGCTCGTCGGCGTCCTCGAGACGGTGGAGAACTACATCTTCAGGCGTTGGGCATGCAAGGTGCCCACAAACGCGCTCAACAAGGTCTTCGAGACGCTCCACGGCGAGGTCCTTCGCGGCGTGGAGCGAGGAGGGGGCTACCAGGACGTCCTGAGCTACGTCCTCCTGAGCAAGGAGGGGAGCAGCCGGTTCCCCAGGGACGACGAGTTCCTCGGGTCCCTCGACGGGCGGAACTACCACCAGATCCAGAACAACAAGCTCTACCTGTACGACCGGCTCGAGAACAGGGACAGCGTCGAGAGGGTCGATGTCATCCAGGGGCTACAGGACGAGACGCTCACCGTCGAGCACATAATGCCGCAGACCCTGAGCAGGGGTTGGCGCGAGGACCTGGGCGATGACGCCGAGAAGATCCACGGGACATGGCTCAACCGACTGGCGAACCTGACGCTCACCGGATACAACTCCCAGTACAGCAACAAGAGGTTCGTTGAGAAGCGGGATGCCAAGCACGGCTTCAGTGACTCGGGGCTTCGCATCAACAAGTACGTAGCCTCCTGCGCGAAATGGGGCGAGGAGGAGCTCGAGGCCCGTGACGCAAGCCTGAGGAAGGACTTCCTGACGCTCTGGCCCCTGCCCTCGTCCTCCTATGTCCCCGTAGTCGCAATCCACGAGGAACATGGACTGGACGAGGAGCTCTCCTTTACGAACAGGAAGATCGCCGCCTACACTTTCATGGGGTCCCGCTATGCCGCGAAGAACTGGGTCGACATGATCTGTGGCGTCATGGGCATGCTCTACGAGCTCGATCCCGCGGCCATCCGTCACTATGCGAGTGAGGAGGAGTTCCCGGCACGATACTTCACCGCGGAGGACATCGGCTACTGCACCGAACTCGGCGAGGGAATCTACTACAATCCAGGTTCATCCACCGAGACAAAGTGCGAGATCCTGCGACGCATATTCAGCAGGGTGGGACTCGACTTCTCGGAGCTTTCGTTCGAACTCTACAAGCAACAGGAGGGTGACGATGAGTGACGAATCCGTCTGTGCGGAATCCCCGACAGACGGTCTGACGTAAGGCTCTCTGCGGTCCGTTCCCATGCTACTTGGTCCAATGGCCGTATCCTAGAGTTACGGAATCCTGATGAAAGGCTGTCTTTGATGCACATGGGGGTGGTGAGCGTACCCAAGCGGGGTCTCGATGCCAGGATACACCTGCTTGTGGGTTTTCGACCTATCGTAGCTGCAACAGTAAGAGAATACGGAGAGAGAGCCCTCGACCTCTCGTCCTTGTGCGAATGGCATCCAGACTAGTAGTAAGCTTTATGCAAAGCTGAGAGTAAGGGGTCACGACTGTGTCTGTCTCTTCCATCTACGAGGTCATCGACTACATCGACGCTACCGCCAAAACCACCGAGGAGCGTGGCTCCATGTGGGAGCGGGTCACGGCCTTCTTCCTTCGCTCCGACCCCGAGCAGGACCAGGTCATGGGGAAGGTCTCCCTCTGGGCCGACGCGCCCACCAATACGGGTCACGACGTCGGCATCGACCTCGTGGCCGAGGACGAGCTGGTGGCCGACGACGGGTCTGGCCGCTACTGGGCCATCCAGTGCAAGGCGTATGTCCCCACGGAAACGCTCACCTACGACGATTGCTCGACCTTCTGGGCGAAGGGTGTTCCGGATCCCGCCTACGCGCGCTACATGCTCTCGACCACCACGGAACACCTCTCGAAGAATCTCCTCGACCAGTGCAAGTTCACCGGCACCGTCATCATCACACCTTCGGTCATGGCCGAGTCCAACGTCGATTGGTCTGCCGCCCTCGTCGACTCCCGCTCGGCCAGGCGCGAGACCTACGACCTCCGCGAGCACCAGAGGGATGCCGTCCGCCTCATAGGCGCCTCGCTGGAGACGCACGACCGCTGCAAGGCCATCATGGCCTGCGGTACGGGCAAGACCCTCATGTCGCTCAGGCTCGCCGAGGGCAGGTGCCCAACGGGCCTCGTGCTCTTCTGCGCGCCCTCCATCGCCCTCGTGGGGCAGGCCATGCGCGAGTGGACCAACCAGGCGCGCACCGATCTGCGCACGCTCGTGGTGTGCTCGGATGCCAAGGCATCCAGGTCGAGGGACAGCGACGACGTGCTCGACACGACGGCTGACCTCGCCTACCCCTCGACCACCGACCCGGCGACGCTCGTCAGGCGTTATCGGGAGGTGAGGGAGGCGAGCCCGGACGCCATGGTCGCGGTCTTCGCCACCTACCAGTCCATGCAGGTCGTCCAGGACGCCCAGCAGGCGTCCCTCCCGGACTTCGACCTCATCATCTGCGACGAGGCCCATCGCACCACCGGCTACAGGGACCCCTCCATGAGCGAGGCCGACGTGTCGGCCTTCCAGATCGTCCACGACCAGGGGCGTGTGCGCGGCGGCAGGCGCCTCTACATGACGGCGACGCCGCGCATCTACGGCGACACGGCGAAGCGTAAGGCCAGGCAGGACGACTACGCCCTGTGCTCCATGGACGACGAGGCCGTCTTCGGGCCGACCGCCTACGAGATCAGCTTCGCCGACGCCGTGGAGAGGGGGCTCCTGTGCGACTACCGCGTCATCGTGCTCTCCATCTCCGAGGACGCCGTCCCGGGCTACATGCAGCAGGTGATATCGGACGGCTCCGAGCTCAAGATGGACGATGCGGCCAAGATCATCGGCTGCTACAAGGGACTCCTCACGCATGGCGCGAATGCCGAGAGGAGGCTCGCGGCCGAGGAGGGCGGCGAGAGACAGTCGACACCCGACTTCTTCCTGATCGACGCCGTCACCGAGGACAAGGATACGACCACAGAGGCAGGTGACGGACCCTCCGAGGGCGTGCGGCCGCTCCACCGCGCGGTTGGCTTCTGCGCCCGCATCGCCGACTCCAAGAGGATCGACAAGTACTTCGAGCGCGTCGTCGAGCGCTACGAGCCCGACGCGGGCCTCTCGTGCCGCCTCGACCACGTCGACGGCACCATGGACAGCAACCTCCGCGCTGACAGGCTCCGCTGGCTCTCGACCGGCTCAGACCCGAGCGAGTGCCGCATCCTCACGAATGCGCGCTGCCTCGCCGAGGGCGTTGACGTGCCCTCGCTCGACGCGGTGATCTTCTTCGCGCCGCGCAAGAGCGAGATCGACATCGTCCAGGCCGTCGGCCGCGTCATGAGGACGTTCCACAGGGGGGAGGCGGACGAGAAGAGGCTAGGATACATCATCCTCCCCGTCTTCGTGCCCTCCGGCATGACGCCGGAGCAGTCGCTCGACAACTCGAGGACGTTCGACGTCGTCTGGAAAGTGCTCCAAGCGCTGCGCTCCCACGACGAACGCATCGAGGCCTACGTCAACTCACTCCCGTTCAGGCGCCAGAAGGCGACCGGCGCCGGTGCCGGCGGCGCGAGCGCCATCGGGAGGCCTGGTCCCGAGGAAGGGTCTAGGGGTGGAGCAGGCACCCAGATGGTGATGGACCTTGCCGAGCAGATCGAGCATGCCATCTACACCAAGATGGTCGAGCGGTGCGGCACGAGGATCTACTGGGACTCCTGGGCCGATGACGTCGCCCGCATCGCCGAGCGCCACGTCACGCAGATCCGCAAGGCCCTGGACGCCCAACCCGAGGCACGGGAGGCCTTCGGCAGGTTCCTCGAGGGGCTGCGCGACTCGCTCAACCCCGGCATCACCGAGGACGAGGCCATCGAGATGGTCGCGCAGCACATGATCACGCTGCCGGTCTTCGATGCCCTCTTCCAGGACTTCGAGTTCAAGGACTCGAACCCCGTCTCCATCGCCATCAACGAGTTCCTGGCCGCCATCGGCGCCTATGGCGTGGGCGAGATGGCGGACGCGGACAGGCGCTCGCTCGACGACCTCTACGCGAGCGTCAGGCGCCGTGCCCAGGTGGTCAGCACCGACTTCGGGCGCCAGGAGCTCATCAAGGACCTCTACGAGAACTTCTTCTCCAAGGCGTTCAAGTCCACCTCCGACAAGCTCGGCATCGTCTACACCCCCGGCGAGGTCATCGACTACATCCTCCACTCCACGGACCGCGTGCTCAGGCGTGAGTTCGGCCATGGCCTGGCGGACGAGGGGGTGCACGTCCTCGACCCCTTCGCAGGCACCGGCTCGTTCATGGCGAGGCTCATCGAGGATCCGTCGCTGATACCGGCCGACAAGCTACGCAACAAGTACCTCCACGAGCTGCACTCCAATGAGATACTGCTCCTGGCCTACTACATCATGGTGGTGAACACCGAGTACGCCTATCACTCCCGCGTGGGAGGCAGCTACGAGAGGTTCCCCGGTGCCGTCCTCACCGACACGTTCCAGATGGGCGAGGACGGCGACAGGCTCGATGTGGAGATGTTCGTCGACAACTCCGAGCGCGTCCTCGAGCAGGAGGACCTCGACATTGAGGTCATCGTGGGCAACCCGCCGTACTCGGCAGGGCAGAAGAACGCGAACGACAACAACGCGAACGAGTCGTATCCGTCCCTCGACAAGGAAATCGCGACAACCTATCTGGCTGAATCTACAGCCAGAAGCTCAGCAAAGGTCTATGACTCATATATCCGTGCCTTCCGGTGGGCTTCGGATAGGATTGGACAGTCTGGTGTTGTGTGCTTCGTAAGTGGTGCAGGATGGCTTAGTGGAGTTGCTATGGACGGCTTTAGAAAGTCGTTGGCACAGGAGTTCAACTCTGTGTACATCCTTAATCTCAGAGGACACAAGGAGTTTCGAAGGCTCACTAAAAAGCAACTTGCTGACGAAGGAGATAACATATTCGGCAGTGCCTCAACAACTCCCATTGCTATAACCATGTTGGTCAGAAGCTCCTTAAACAACGAGCGCGGAGCTATCTACTACCATGACATCGGCATTGGTCTGGGGCGGAAGGAGAAGCTGTCGATTGTCGAACGGATGGCCGTCGCAGGCGTTAATGAGTGGACCCGTATTCGACCAGACCGACATGGTGATTGGCTGGACCAGCGCGACGACTCGTTCTCGGAGCTTGCTCCTGTGGGCCTTGCGAAATACAAGCAGCCTGCCGGGTTATTCGAGACCTATTCGCTCGGCTTTGCTACGGGGAGAGATGCCTGGAGTTATTCCTTTGGTCAACATTCGGTGGTCGCTAATATCGGTAGACTCCTCGCACATTACAACAGCGAGAGAGAGCGCTATCGTTCATCTGGCATGACATGCGATCCTGCCAAGTTCGTCGATACGGACTCGACCAAGGCAAAGTGGAACAGGACGTTGTTCCAGCGCTGTGCTAGGAACGAGGCCATACAACCGGATGGTCGACGTGCTGTCATGTCTCTCTATAGGCCGTTCTGCAAGGAATGGCTCTACTATGACGAAAGATTGATCGAAATGACCTACCAGCAACCCCGCCTTTTCCCGCTCGTTGAAGACGAGCGGGCGAAAGGACCTACCAGCAACCCCATACCTCTCTCGAAGAGCGCTCTGACAACACACAGAGAGGTTGAGGGAAAAGGCGGCGAAATGACCTACCAGCAAAGGCCCCTTCACTGTTTATCAAACGTTACGATTATGGTGCCAGGTAAGAGTAACAGTGGATTTAACTGCCTTATCACGAATAACGTTCCTGATTTGAACGCCATGAATGCTGGAGCGCAGAGCTTGCCTCTCTACTGGTACGAAAAGAAGCATGACGATAGCCTCTTTGCCAGCGCATCCGATAGTGGGTACACCCGTCACGATGCTATCACCGACGAGGCTCTCGACGTGTTCCGAGCGGCATACCCCACGGCGTTCCACGACCGCCCCAAGAAGGACGGTGGTGCCTCTATCTCCAAGGAGGATGTCTTCTACTACGTCTACGGCGTGCTGCATTCTCCCGAGTATCGCGAGCGTTTTATTGCAAACCTTGCAAAGGAGCTTCCTAGGATTCCTTTGGCTAAGGAGTTCGAGACATTCTCGAAGGCAGGTCGTGCATTGGCGGCTTTGCACCTTGGCTACGAAAGCGTGGAAGTGTGGCCGAACCTCGACATGGGGATATCTCCCGACACCGACCCCGGTCCCGTGCGGAAGATGTCCTGGGTCAGGAGGCGCGACCCCGAGACTGGCAAGAAGGTGGCCGACCACACGAGGCTCGTCTACAACGAGAAGGTGACCGTCTCCAACATCCCCGAGTCGGCGCAGGGCTACGTCGTGAACGGCAAGTCACCACTCGACTGGATGATCGACCGCTACCAGGTGACGACGGACGGGAAGACCGGCATCACGAACGACCCCAACGAGTATAGCGATGACCCCCGTTACATCCTCGACCTCATCGGTCGTCTCGTGACCGTGTCCATGAGGACCAACGAGATCGTGGCTGGCCTGCCTGCCATAGACGAGGTCGAGCACCCACTCAATTGGCCAGTGGCATGGAAAGCAGCGATGAAATAGGGTTGGAGTGGCCATTTCCAATGCAGGGCTAGCTCTAATCTGAGCAATACCAAGTAATTATGCATGGCAAACAACAGCAGTGGAGTAGTGAAAGAGGGGCAGACGGGGTAACGAGATCATAAATTCCACAGGGGAAGCTGCCTAACCATCTTCTGAGAAGGGTTGCAAGCCGACATTTGTGTCATTACGAAAAACGGCCTGCTGCGGACTCTTCTGGGGCTCGATATCGGCAAACGTAGAAATGACGCCATGATACTCATTGTCATGTGTCCGAAGATACTTGAGCCCGAATTCAATCGTTGAGCGGAGTAAAGATGCACGGTATAGTCGGATTCTTCCAGGTGCCACCAGTGTCTATAAGGGTACCCTTTAGGACGGTGAAATAGATGGGGCACCTAAGGCCATGATGAAGTTTCCCGCGAGAGCCTTTCTAGGACACTACCATAACTATGCTAATCATATTTCAGAGTAGACTTTATGCAACAATTCAAGAACCTTAGAGGGAAGTAAAAATGGAACATGTGTCGCGTCATGGAAAATCGATTGATCTTGAAACAAGACAGCGTATCTCAGTGCGATACAGACGGATAACCAAAGCTGCAAATAGAGAGTTCTGGGATTCGCAAAGCGAAACCGCGCATTCCCTCTATGTCGGTTCTTACGGACGTGGGACTGCCATCGATACCAGTGATCTTGATGTCCTGATATCACTTCCCAAAGACGAGTATGAACGCTACGACGGATATTATGGAAACGGGCAGTCTCGTCTGATTCAGGCCATGAAAGAATCTATTCAAGATACCTATCCAAGCACCGATATACACGGCGATGGGCAAGTCGTTGTGATCAAGTTCAGCGATGGAATGCGTTTCGAGGTCTTACCTGCATTCGAACAGACTAGCTGGAACGGAGCGCCGTCCTTTATATATCCAGATGCGCATATGGGTGGCAACTGGAAGGCGACCAACCCGAAGTCAGAACAAAGCGCGATGAAAGACAAAGACTCCTCTTCCAATGGCCTATTGTACGACACGTGCAAACATATTCGGTTCGTCCATTCCGAGGGCTACTCGAGCTACAAACTTTCTGGAATTGTTGTTGACAGCTTCGTTTACTCGGCAATTGGTGGCTGGCGATGGACGAGCGGTGGGTCGATACCAGCTGCGGCGGGCGAATACGAGCAGATGCTATTGAAAAAGTTCAACGAGATGTCCGCCAACGGCCAATTCGCTTTTCAGCTCAGTGCTCCGGGAAGCAAGCAAGAGGTGGACACCTCGGAGAGCATCGCCTGCCTTAGTAAAGTGCTAGAGCGCATTGCGAGGTGATTGGAGGCTCCGGCTGTGGAGAGTGATGGGTACAGGAAACGCTTGTGGTCCCAGCTCGCGGAGGCTTATGCGAAGTTGATGTACACATATGAGACGCAGCAGCAGGCCGCAAATCAGAAAACGAAGAGACACAACAAGATCTCAACCGTGCAGATTGGATTGACCGCTGCCTCTTCAGCCGGTTTCGTTGGGGTGGCGGTTAACCAGGTCTACTACGCTGCACTAGTCTCATCTGCCCTAGCTGCGGTATCCTTAGGGCTGAACCTGTACTTGAGGGGCGCGTCTCTCGCTGAGGACGCGGTCGAACATAGGGCCTCGGCGGATAGCCTATGGCCGATACTGCAGGACTATATTTCTCTTCTGACAGATTTTGACGACATGACGATCGAGGGAATTCTAGCCGCAAGGCAAGAGCTCCAGAATCGGACGGAGGAGCAGTATGATCACGCTCCCCGAACGGATGAACGAGCATACAAGCGTGCAAGAAAGATCCTGAAAGTCGAAGATGGGCAATCGTTCGGAGAGAACGAATGTGACCAACTTCTGCCGGTTGCGCTACGTGGAAAGATCCTGTGACATGGACCTGCCACCGGTCTTGGCGTCGCGAAGCTGGACAAACGTGCCAGGCAGCACCACACGATGCCATGGCAAAACAAGTGCTGTCTCGAAGATTGACAGTAATGTCGCTTGGGCTTTCTGGTTGGTTCGGGTTGCGTCTCATCCCCGGCTGTTTCCAACGAGGGGCGGAAGCCAAGCCATAGTGAGACCGTCGGGTTTGCACCCAAGCCTCTCGTGCGTTCGCCTCAAGTAGCCCTTTAATGTCTGAGTCATGCTATATGATTGCAAGCGGCAGCATGGAGCGGGGATGAGGACGGCGGTTTATGCTGAGTGTCAATTGGCCGGATGGCAATACTGAGCGCAATTCCTCGCCTGGACCCAAGACTAAACGCATCGAACGGTTGCCACTTACCTATGTAGCCTATGACCTCGAGACAACAGGGACCAATAGTACGCTGGACTACATTGCTGAAGTTGCGGCCATTCATGTGGTCAATGGCATAGCTATCGACAGCTTCGAGTCGCTGGTCGCGCTTCCTCCCGGTAAGCGCATGCCCCATGGCGCAACAACAGTCAATCACATTACTGATAACATGTTGGCGGATGCACCGACGGAAGCTGAGGTGATGCCGCGCTTCCATGACTTCATTGCCGATGATGTCCTTGTGGGGCAGAATATCGGCTCGTTCGACAACAAGCTCACCTCCCATGCGTTCGACCGCCTTGGCCTCGACTTTGTCCACGACTATGTTGACACGCTAGTGCTGGCGCGCCGACTCTGGCCTAGTGAGTGCAATAGCCTCGAAGAGGGTATTCTCCCACGTCTCGGAATTGTGAACGGAGCTGCACACCGTGCTCTTTCGGACGTCGGGGCCACAAGTGCCGCGTACCTGAGGATGCGTGATGCGCTGCTCGATCGTTTCGGCTCAGAGGATGCATTCTTCGACCGCTATGCGGGTGGGTCTCGCGATCTGCATGACGGCAACGGCGGCTGGAACAAACGCTGGGCTGACAAGAAGGCGAGGGATATCGTCGCGGACACCGATGGGTTCGACCCGAACTGCCCGGTCTACGACAAGTACGTGTTGTTCACGGGTGATTTCGAGTGCGGCGTGGAACGCGGCGAGCTGATGCAGATCGTAAAGAATCTCGGCGGCGAGCCTCAGGATGGCGTTACGCGCAAGACCGATTATCTCGTGCAGGGCAACGAGGATTTCCGCTCTGGTCGGATGACGGCCAAGATCAAGAAGGCTATTGCCAACCGTGAGAAGGGTTTCCCCGTTACCATCATGTCGGAGGAAGAGTTCATGACGATGATGCGGGGCTGGGTCTAGGAGGGTGCTGGGATGCTTTATTCGACAGGAGCGCCATACACAGGCGATGCGCTTGAAGAGCTGGCCGCCGCTTGCGACACCCGCGGTTCAGACAAGGTGGCCGGCGTCTGTCTGGCGAACTTTGCAAAAAAGTATCGCGACATCAGTGGCTACGTCGTGACACCCGAGTGGATTCTCGACCGTCTTTCCGGCCTGTTCGGGGCCGAAATCACGACGGTCGCCCTGCTCTCGGGATGGCCTGCAGCTGAGCGTCGGGCGGCCATGGTGCCACCTGATGCCAAACCTGGTGAGATCCGCCACCTTGACGTCAACGCCTATGTCGATGCAATCAGGGTGGGCGGGCTCTCCGATGACCGTTGGTGGTGCGCGTTTGCAGGTGACCCGCGGCCCGTGAACGATGGTCGCTGGGAGTCCGAGCTGTTGCCGATGGAACGCTACTTCCTCCGCAAGGATTTGGGTCTGCCCGTATCGGGGCTCAACACCGACAAGGAAAAGCCGATCATGTACACGTATAAGGCAGACGATCGCTGGGAGCAGACGGCGCTTTCCGATTATCGCGTGCTCTACGTGTGGGAGAACTGCTGCACCATCGAGATGAAGGATGGTGAAGGCAATGTGCTTCCGTTGCGTATCGACTCAAGTTATCTCGCCGATATGCAAAAGGGACTCAAGGCATTCGTTGCGTCCATTGAGAACAAGGTGGGTGTTGATGATGAGTGACACTGCATTCGTCCATGATGGCCCGATTCCGGGAGCCTCTAACTTCAAAGGCAAGTTAGTGGCTGTCGGCAGGGGATTCACGACGTTCAGCCCGGATGAGGCTATGGCCATCGTGAAACAGTCAGGTGGTCACATCGCAAGTGCCGACAAGCACTGTGACATGTTCATAGTCTCGGATAAGGCATTGCAGGATGAGGCGAAGGGCAAGCCCGCCATATTCCTCGCCAATGCTCGCGAGGCAGGCAATCGCATCGTGACCGAAGCAGAGTTCTGGAACATGGTCGGCATTGATAACGGCGAGTCTGGCGCGAACCGCTGGGTGCTTGTTGACCCTCGTATGATGCCGACCGAAGACTCAGTTCTCATTGGAGAAATCCGTTCTGGGATCAAAGAACAGCTCAGCAGGTGGAACTCGGGTGACTTCGAAGCCATCAAGGACTTGATCTGTCGCGACCATCCAAGCTATGTGGTCATCAAAGACATGACTGATGCGATATGCAAATCAGCAGGCAACTATGCCGACCGCGCCGTCGAGAACGAGAACAGTCCCGCATGGGATAACAGCGCGACCAATGTCAGCGTTGCACCCTATCGTCTCTACATCCAGAGGTGGACTGCCAAGAGTGCCGGGAAGGGTGCATGGAACGTTGTCGCGTGCGGCCCTCTCGATGACAATGGGTATCCGTTTCCGAAGCCGACGATTTGCTATCATAGTGAGGGTGATCCGACGATGGCGTTTCTGCCGGATGGCGGCGAGAAGTCGATGGGGGCGACGCCCTGGTACCCGTGGCGTCGCAACATCGGCAAGGTCACCGTCTCCGACAAGTGGTCTCCGTGCTCATGCGCCAACCTCTTTGATGGCCTCGAGCGTTGCCCGGATTTCGATCTCGGACTGCTTGACACGTCGCGTGCGACAAGCATGGGGTCGATGTTCTCCGGCTGCAGCTCGGTCGAATATCTGATGGATATCGATGGCTTCGACACCTCCCAGGTCACGTCTTGCGCTCGCATGTTTGCGGCGTGTCTCTCGCTTCGAGCTGCGAGCATGGTCGGATGGGACGTTTCGCATCTGATGGACGTCGACGGCATGTTCAGCTCTTCGCCGCATGTCTCCGCGCTAATGGCGAACGACTTGGCCGAACTCTTGAAGAGCGGCAACGGTGTCTTCGACTCCGGTACCAAGACAGGAGCATGGGTTGAACCATTATCATAAGAACATGGGTATCGATTTCTTTGTATGTAAACCCGACATATCATCAGGGGCGTATTTGATTGGGCTATGGGTCATCACTGAGCTTGCCATCCGACCTGGTTGGTTACCCCTTTCTCGTCCCTTCAAAGGGCAGTAAGCATCGATTGTCTCAAAGGGGATTGATATGGCCGGCTACGAGTATGGTCAGGTCAGCGAGGCGACCAAGAAGATCAAGATGCTTGTCGAGAGGGTTGCAGACCTCGGCTCTTCCGAATCACAGGATGTCGACAAGGCTCGGGAACTTCTGCAACTGATCGATGGCGAGTGTTACGACGTGGATGACGTCTTTGTGGCCGCCGCTAAGAGCCTTCTGGAAGACATAGTCGCGGACGGGCGGATTGATTCCAAGGAGAGAATGCTCCTCAAGAGCCTTTCCGACACCCTGAACAACCCCATTTCTGGCGAGGTCCCCGAAGAGATCGCAGGCGCGTCGTTCGTTTTCACAGGAGACTTCGCGGTCGAGGGCGGCAAGGACACCGCGAAGGAGATGGCCCGGGCCGCAGGCGGCCTCGTCAAGAGCAGCGTCTCGAAGAGGACAGGCTATGTCGTCGTCGGGGCTAAAGGAAGTTCGGCGTGGGCCTTCGACACTTTCGGCACGAAAATCATGAAAGCTCTCGAATTGCGGCTGACGGGCAAGTCGGACGTGAAGATCATCTCGGAAGACGCATTCGTGAAGGCCGTCAAGGAACGTAGCCCAGATGCCCTCGAGGTCATGGAGAAGAAATCCAAACGATTTGAGCAGCAGTGGAGCTCGGCAAAGGTCGTAGGCAGGGATTTCGAGGGGCTCACGGATGGGCAGCAGCGCGTATTCGACCTCGTCAAACAGGGCCGCAACGTCTATCTGACCGGCCTCGGGGGCACTGGGAAGTCCTATGTGCTCGAGAGGATTATCGGGTGGGCCCGCGGGGCAGACAAGAACGTCATCGTATGTGCGCCGACAGGAATCGCGGCACTCAATGTGGGCGGCTCCACGATTCATCGTGTGCTTGGGATTGGCCCGAACAAGATCCTTCAGAACCCGATTCCCTACATCCCGAACGGCTCCCCTCTTTCGGAGTGCGACCTCATGGTTGTCGATGAGATTTCGATGTGCAGGATGGACTTGTTCGACTACTTGTCAAAGGCGCTTGGCAAGGCCGCCGCATGGCGGAAAGAGAAGGGAAAGACGCGGTGTCAGCTCGTGGCGGTTGGTGATTTCTGCCAGCTCCCGCCTGTTGTGCAGAAGAGAGAGAGGTCCCTTCTCGATGCACAGTACGGCGCTGATGTTCGCGGCGCATATCCTTTCATGGGCACCGAGTGGGGTTCGTGGGACTTCGAGAAGATCGAGCTGACGGAAGCGGTGCGACAGCGTGATGCCGATTTCGTGGCGGCGCTCAACGCATGCCGCGTCGGCGACATCAAGGGTGTCAGGTGGATTGAACAGCATGCCGCGAAGCGCCCCGACGAGAAGGCGATCACCCTCTGCGGGACAAACTCCCAGGCCAGCCAAGTGAACAGCAGGCACTTGGCGTCGCTTGAAAGCGACCCGATCACATATCACGCGTCGGTGGATGGCGAGGTCGCCGATCAGGACATGCAGACATCGCAAACCCTGACATTGAAAGCCGGAGCCAGAGTCATGGCCCTCGTGAACCAATCCGAGTCGACGTATATGAATGGGACTTTGGGAACCATCGTCGACTGTAGGAAGGACGGGGTCGTCGTGGATTTCGACAGCTCGGGACGATCGTTTGTCAGCGCGCACACATGGGAAGTCACGAAACCCGTTCTTGAGAATGGCAGGACAAGAAGCCAGACGATTGGGACTTTCCGACAGGTTCCGCTTAAGCTGGCCTGGGCCATCACGATCCATAAGGCTCAGGGGCAGACGTTTGACTCTGCGACCATCTATCCGAAATGTTGGGAGAGCGGGCAGCTGTACACGGCCCTCTCGAGGCTTACGAGCGTCGAAGGGATGTACCTTGCGCACGAGGTGTCCGATGACTTCCTTCAGACCTCCCCTGACGTGCTTGCCTTCCTCGACGGCAACTATTGTGGGCCGTTTTCGAGAGGCGATGCCGAAAACAGGGAATGCTCCGAACGGCGTGAAAGCGAGCGTAACGACGCAAAGGGAGAATCACCTTCAGTAGTTCAGTAGGAGAGGGAGCATAAGACGTACGTGCGGATCGAGGAGGATATATATATGGGGGCATATCCTCGATGAGAACAAGAGGTAGAGAAGGCTGGCCTGCGCTTTCACAGGTGAGGCAAAGGACGCATCGTATACGCCCACGTCATCGTGAGCAATACCTTGCTCTCGTTGCGGTACGCGACGAGGTTTCTCGTAGTCGCCCCTTGCTCCGCCCGCGCCGCGCGAAACGTGCCACCGGCACCTTTCGCCCGACCCGGGCTCTCGCCGGGGAGGTCCCCATTGCTCCCATAGGGTCGCATCAGGGCCAGTCCCGGCTCACAAGCCCACATCACGGCTGCGTGCTTGCAAGATATGGATTCGTACGGACAAACCGTCGTCCCTCCGGTTTGCCCGTACGAATCATCTTGCCCTCGCTCACGCTCGGGGGAGGGCGCGCCGCGAGACTGACTCGCTCTCGCCCGGAAGACGAGGGACCAATCCGCCTGTTGCGGATTGGTCCTGAGAACCGGCTTCGACGTGCGGTGCTACCGCCCGCGGCCGTCGTCGTCCACGGCCCGCTCGGCGATGCGGGCGAGCTGCCTCGTCAGCGTGAGCGCGAGGCTCATGCCCGAGAGGTCGAGGCCCACCACGCGCCCCGCGCGGCTGACGGCCCGCCCGAGGGTCGCACCGTTTATCCTGCGCACGCTGCCTCCGCCTGACCGCTTGAGGCTCTCCGACTCGAAGCGGTATTGCAGGTCACCCGCCTTCGAGCGCGTCATGGTGATGCCGTCCTCCCTGAGGCGGCGGGCGAGCTCGCGCGGGCGGTTCGGGCACCCAGGGAGTGCCGCCGTCTCGCACGCCCGCATCGCGACGAGCTCGCGGACGCGGTCGTTCTCCGAGCGGTGGGTCTTGTCGCGCCTCTGCCACTCCCGCTCTGCCTTGGAGGGCTGCCGGGCGTGGGTCCTGGAGTTCTTGCCGCGCCCAAGCTGCCTGAGCCCGTATCGCTCGTCAAGCTCCCGGACGGTCTTGACTCTCGCGGCGGAGGCCTTGCGGGCCGGGCCCTCGTCGAGCCGTCGGCCCGTCTCTAGGTTCGTCCGGTTGATGGCGACGTGGACGGCATAGCGGTCCCGGCCGTCCCCCTTGCAGCTCTCCCTATGGAGAACCCATAGGGTTTCCTGCTCGGGGTAGCGTGCGGCCACGTAGTCTTGGGCATAGGTCATGCATCGCTCGGGGGTCATCTTCCCGCCGCTGAGGTCGCACTCGTCCGGATCGAAGGCGAGTATCTGGTGCTGCATGTACGTGCATCTCGCCCCGGCCTTGCCTGGGCGGTTGTGCCCATAGGCCTCCCGCGTGGCGTCCATCTCGCGGAACATGCCCTTGCAGTCGGTCGCCGTCATGTTCCGGCTGTCATGGTCGAGAGCTTTGTCTATCTCCCAGTCGAGGTAGGATTCGAGCCTCTTGAGGTGGCGCGGGCTCTTCACGCTCGTCTGCTTAACCACGGTCATCGAAGGCGCTCCACTCGTCATCAACCGTCCCGGTTGCATCCTCGGTCTTGGGCCACGCGGGGCACCACGTCTGAACCGCCATGTCCCGGTCAGTCGCCTTATCGTCTAGGCGGCGCTGGCACGCGAGGCGCTTTGCCGCCTCGTGCTCGCGCGAGCCGAGTCCGAAGTGCCCTTTGGTGGGGGTGTTGGTGCAGTCCGTGAGTGGTGCCCGGAAGGTACCCGCGTGGGTCTTGGGCACGCCGTTCTCGGCCTGCTTCACCACGATGGCCCCGTCTCTCTCGGGCGACATCTCCACCCAGTCCCATGCGTGGATCACGTCGTCGGCGTGCTCGCTGTAGCTCATGGAGCTCGAGGACGATGTGCCCCTGCTCGCGCTCGTGCCTTTGGTGTGCCGCGTGGTCTTGCCCACGAGCTCCGTGAAGTACTGCCTGTCCTCCTGCTCGCCGAGCTTGAGCGCGATCTTGACGCCGCAGTTCGCGAGTATCTTCCTGCGCCCGTCGTGCTCGCCGTACTTGTTGAGCTGCGACACGTTCTGGATGCTGCCGTACCACGAGACGCCGTAGGAGCGCCCGAGCGACAGGAGCGAGGGTAGGCACCCCACTTTGGGGAGGTTGCCCCACTCGTCACCGAGTATCGCGAGCCTGCGGGGGAGCCTGCCGCCGTTGGAGTCGGCCACGAGGTAGACGGCCTTGTACAGCTGGTCGAAGAGAACGGAGAAGAGTGCGTTGTAGGGGCTTCCCTCGTCCATGACGTGCAGGAAGAGCGCGGTCTTGTCGGTGAGCACGTGCCTGGGGTCGATGTCGGAGGCCGATGTGGCCCACGCGACCGACCTCGACGAGAACATGCGCAGGTGAACCTTGAGCGTGCTGAGGATGCTGCGCAGCTCGTTGCCTCCGCTGCTCAGGAACTGCGAGGCGAAGCCCCTTGCCGGGTGCCCCTCGGGAAGCGAGCGGAAGAGAGTCTTGAGAGGCGTGGAGGGATCTTCGCCCGTGCCCTCGGTGCCCTCGTTGATGACGCGGCAGACGGTCGCCATGTGCTTCCGCTCGGTGGGACACTCATCGGAGAGGGCCACGTAGAGGATGGTCGCGGTGAGGATCCCACGGGCCGAGGCGACCCAATGACTCGCCTGCCCCTCACGCTCCTCGGGCACGAGGGCGGCGGCAACGTTCTCGGCCTCCTGCTCGGCTCCCTGCTCGTCACCGACCTCGGCCAGCTCGCACACGAGTTTGATGGGGTTGAAGCGTCTGCTCCGGGTTGGGTGCTGCATGTCGAGCAGCAGCACCTCGTAGCCGCGCTCCTCCAAGGCGTCCCCGCACAGCTCGACGAGCTCGTTCTTCACGTCAGAGACCACGACGTTCCAGCCGCCCTCGCCGAAGGTGTGTTTGTGTTCAATAGGAGCTGTGCAGGAATCGCATCGGGAACTGAGCAGCGGAAGCAGCGACAACTGAGCAGATTACGCACGTAGGCCGCACCGACTGACAAGGGGCGCGGCCCGGACTACATTTCCCTTGGGCGGATGACTTCGGCGAGACGCCGTCCAGAGGAGGAAGGGAAGATGACCGTGCCCCTTGACACAAGACAGGATATACGAGAGATGGACGCGTGGGGCGTGCCACGGGCCGAGATAGCGAGGGATCTCGACCTCAGCCGGAACACCGTGCGGAAGTACGCCGACCAGGAGGACCTGTCCCCCAAGCCGCCCATACCCGGGGAGAGGGCCAGACCGTCGACCGACCCCTATGCGGATTGGATCGACTCGGTGCTCGAGGCCGACCTCGGCATGCCGAGGAAGCAGCGCCACACGGCGAAGAGGATCTACCACAGGCTCGTGAGGGAGAGGGAGTACGAAGGGTCCTACTCGTCCGTCTGCAGGTACGTGGCGCGGAGGAGGCGCGAGATGGCCACGGGTCCCACGGAGGGCTATCTCGAGCTGGTCTGGGAGCCGGGTACCGCCGAGGTGGACTTCGGGAACTTCCGCTGCGTGCTGGCCGGCACCCCTACCGACATGAAGCTCCTGGTCGTGGCCTTCCCGCATCCCAACGCGCGGTTCTGTGTCGCGATGCGACGCGAACGCGCGGAGTGCCTCTGCGGCGGCCTCCGCGAGGTCTTCGAGTGGGTCGGTCGCGCGCCCAGCACCATGGTGCTCGACAATGCCACCGAGGCAGGCCGGATGGTCCGCGGCATCGTCACCGAATCGGAGCTGTTCTCCCAGTTCAGAGCGCACTACCGCTGCAAGAGCAGGTACTGCAACCCATACTCGGGCAATGAGAAGGGGTGCGTGGAGAACGCCGTGGGGTTCCTGCGGAGGAACCTGCTCGTCCCCGAACCCGTCGTCTCGAGCGTGGCCGAGCTCAACCGCATGCTGCGCGACGGCTGCGACGAGATCAACGCGGGGTCACACGACAGGAACGGCATCCCGACCCCCGAGGCGTTCAGGGAGGACCTCGCCGCGATGCTCGCGCTGCCCGGCACCCCGTTCGACGCGGTCAGGTGGGTGAGGGCCAAGGCGGACAAGCGCGGATACGCGTGCGTGGACGGCGACGAGTACTGCGCGGGCCCCGCGTGGCACGACCGCGAGCTCGTCGTGGGCATGCGCAGCGACTCCGTCGAGATCCTGGCCGATCGCGGACGCCACGTCACCTCGCTGCCCAGGGCCTGGGGAGACGGCGAGGTCGTGAGGAACCCGGCGTCCCTCATCCCGGCGCTCGTCGCCAGGCCGAGGGCCTTCGGTGAGTCGACCATCAGGAAGGACATGCCCGTCGAACTGGTCGCGGCCATCGACCGCTGTGGCAGGCCCGAGCGCAGGCAGGCCCTCCGCGCGATATCCAGGGCGACCGACGTGGCGGACTTCGCAAGCGCGTGCGAGGCCGCGCGGAGGATATTCGCGAGCGGCAGGGTTCCCGACGACGAGTCCTGCGACCTCCTGGCCCGGCGCGTCGCAGGAGGCGCGCCCGAGCGCGGCGGTCCGGACCTCCGGGTCTACGACGGCTTCCTCGGAAGGGGGGACGAGGCCGATGCCTGGTAGCGACTCACTCGCGGAACGGATGGTGGCGGCCGGCAAGAGGTGCTCCCTGACCAAGTCGGTGCTTCGCGAGTGGGCGGCCAAGGGTTCGCCGCGGCAGGCCGAGTTCCTGCTGGGCTACCTCGAGGCGGAGGGCGCGAGTCGCGACGCGTCCAAGCGTGCCACCCTGCTCAGGAGGTGCGCCCTGCCGCAGGCCAAGACGTTCGACGGCTACGACTGGACGGCCGTCTCCTGGCCTGGGGGGTTCGGCCGCGACGACCTGCTGTCGCTGTCCTTCCTGTCGGACTGCGAGGACCTGGTGCTCATGGGTGACGTCGGGACCGGGAAGACGCACATGGCCTCGGCGCTCTGCATGGCGTGCTGCCAGTCCGACGTCGAGGCCAGGTTCTTCACCGCATCGTCCCTCGTCATGAGGCTCCGCCGTGCCCGTGACGACGGGAGGCTCGACCGTGAGCCCAACCAGGTGGGCAGGGCAGGGCTCCTCGTCATCGACGAGCTTGGGTTCCTGCCGCTCGACACGGACGGCGCGAGGCTCCTCTTCCAGGTGGTCTCGAACGCCTACGAGAGGCAGTCCGTCGTCTTCACGACAAACCTCGAGTTCAGCCGGTGGGGCTCGGTCTTCGGCGACGACCAGATGGCCGCGGCCGTCATCGACAGGGTGGTGCACCACGGACGGCTTCTCCAGTTCCGAGGCGAGTCGTATCGAGTCACCCACGCGCTGATGCAGGACGGGGGTGCTCAATAAGTTGCCCGGCACTCTTGCGATATCTGCTCAGAAACTGATGCGATTTCTGCTCAAGTGCTATTGACTCAACACAGAAGGTGAGCAGGTCTAGCGTGGGGATGTTCTGGAAGCGTGTCTTGCCCGAGCCGGTCTGGCCCACGGTGAGCACGTGGGGCGTGCCAGCCTCGAAGAGGTAGCGTCCCCGCTCGAAGCCGTAGACGTATCCCCGTGCCTTGGGCTTGCTCCTCCCATCCCACATATCGGAGCCTCGCGCAACCTCTGCCCCGACCTTGACGCGGGCCGCGCCGAGGACGCCTCCGTCATCGGCACGTTGGCTCGCCTCGTCCTGCGCGAAGAACAGCAGGGAGCACAGGAAGCATGCGGCAAGCAGCGCGAGCATGCCGAGGGGGTATTCAAGGGCCCCGCCCGAGAGCCACCAGGCGGGGATTCCGGAGAAGTCGAAGCTGGGAAGGGCCGAGGCGAACTTGCTCGATTCGCCCTCAAACAGTCTGTTAAGGGGTTGGGCCAGCATCGGGGCGGTCATGACCTCGAGCGCTATGGCTGTGGCAAAGGACTTCGTAAGTACGTTCATTGTTCCTCCTATTGGTTGCGGACAATCGAGAGAGCCGCCGACACGAGCCAGGCGGCATCGCCCAGCTTTGCGAGGGCCGACTCGACCGCCGAGGCCGGGATTGACTGCGCTCCGTAGGTGTTCAGGACTCTTGCGATCTGGTTGACGTTGGAACCGGCGTGCTTGAGGTCGGCGAGCGCTTTGGCTAGGGTGGCGGCGTCAACCTCTGGGCCTTTGGTGTTGCCGCCGCCAAGCGCACGGCGCCGGATGTAGGCCGAGACGTTGAGCCCCGCCTTTCGTGCGCTTGCCTTTATTCGCGCGTTCTCTTGGGGACTCACCCTCACATCGACGCGCTGTAGGCGCTGTCGGGCGTCATGAGTCGTATCTCGTGCATCGTGTTCGTTCAAGGTAATCCTCCTATCCCGTTTTGGGACAGAGCCCGGGACAGTCTTGGGACAGCAGAACCGTCCCTCGACTGCCCTCGGGTTCCCTGGAATTACCTCTCGCTGCTATTCGTCGAGGTAAAAGGCATCTCGACTTACCTCAAACCACCTGCGATTACCCGCCGTAAGACCCTCATAACCCGAAGGTCACAGGTTCAAATCCTGTCCCCGC